>ERZ772766.13-NODE-13-length-137008-cov-6.777223_pt1 | contig 137008 bp, 112 predicted proteins | sample MGYA00511379_ERZ772766 | MGnify/ENA primary metagenome ERZ772766 (study PRJEB29015, sample SAMEA2737895) | human oral metagenome | biome: human oral; feature: human-associated habitat; material: dental | place: China | collected 2116 ... | reverse complement strand
TGAAGCTCCAGTCCGTTGTCGGCCTGTCGCAGAGGACAAGCACCGAACACGCTGATGCGTTTCGGCACGCGGTCAGGCTGATGCCTGATTGAAGCTCCAGTCCGTTGTCGGCCTGTCGCAGAGAGCGACCTAATGAATTAAATATATAAAATATGTATTTTATTTAATAGGTATACAATATATATAATATATATAAAGTAAACCAAAAAATTACGAAAAGTAAATATTGTTTTTAAAATTAACTCGTACTTTTTGATTCTTGCTTTTCCTCTTAAAAGCACAATTTAATCATTAACCTGGACATTCTATTAGACAAAAAAAACGCAGCGTGTTTAGTACGCTGCGTAAAAATTCTACCGATTTACTGATAACCGATCACCCTTTCGTACCTCAAGCTCGCTCTATTCATATCCTCCGCTGTCCATATTCTTTTATCCTTCTCTGACCCTTTATTCGTTCCTTTCTCAGTTTTAAACGCATCATGGCAAAACAGGAAAAATCCATTGTTTAACAGAATATTTTCAAGTAAGGAAGCAAGCAGAAATACATCCGTGAACCCTTCATGTTCGCCGGCGTTCTCTTCAGTTACCTTCCGAAGAGAGCACTCTTCCATCAAGCTTCCTGCTCCTTTACCGGACAGGATATCCAGTAATCCGGATATGCTTCCCGTTTCCAATTTCCCAGAGTCTTCTAAAAAATCATCGGCATCGTCGCCGTATCCTAAACAGAAAATTTTCGAATGCGAACCTAAAGTATCCAATACATCACGTAAACTTTTTTCACAATCAGACGTTGTGTCGTAAAAGAAAATCTCACCCCACCACGTGATGTCCATTAAGATAAATCCGCTTCCTTTTTTTCTATAGACGACAATATCCGACCTAAAACTGTACGCCATACTTGCCAATAAATAGAACCGTTCTTGCCCTAAAGGGGTCCATTTACTCTTTATGATTTTCAAACCATACCCCTTGGCTTCTTCTTCCGTTAATTCTTCAAAAGGAGGCATTTTTCCCTTCTGCATTCCGATTTTCCTTCTTTAATTCCGTTTCTATTATGAGGCAAGCGCCTTTTTTATTTCAGCCACCTTCTCGGCTCTGCTTTCGGTTGAAATAATGATTGACCTATTGACCCACCACACAAAAAACGGAGACATCATCCAAAATTGGATTAAGTCCAATGTGAATACGCATGCTGCAACAGACAACGTGAGCATCGGCGCGACGGTGTTTTTAAATCCTATACCGGTACCAGACACAGCCCGCAACCATGCCAGAAACTTATTGACCCTGCCTGTATGTTTGGAATCTTGGTACGACAAAATAATGTAAGAGATCACAACCCATATTGCAGTATATACTTTATATTTTTCATCAAACATAGATACATTCAAGGCGAACCATAGTAATAAATTGGTTACTCTTCTAACGATAAACCTCGACCAAGAAAACGGAATCCTCCCGCGCTGGTAACAGAAATCGTACAACATATCCGAAAAAAATATCGGGACCAAAAAATAAAACAGCATCACTAAGACCAGTTCTGTGCTCATTTCATCCTGAAGCAAATAGTCATACGAAGCCATACCTGAGACAACAAACGAAAAGACGGAAAAGAGCAAACCTGCCGTCATATAAAGAAAAAATCTAATACTTTTCTTGGCTACCCTTTTAATTTTTTCCTGCATCTTTTTTTTATCCATTACGCTTTCTTCCTTGAAATTTTTCTATACATTAAGCCTTGCGACTCCGATTTGTCTCTTCCCATTTTCCCAAAAGAAAACCGCCATGTCCAACCTTGACATCCTCTCCGCCCTAAAGGGTGGAGATTCCTACCGGCGCCCGCGCTTTGTGCGGACCGCCTTCGGCGGGTTCTTGCCGCTGACCTCTGGTAAACAAAAAAACAGCACGGCGAACCGTACTGTTTTTAAAGTGCTTACATCAGAACATTTTCCTGCTGCTGAACAAATCCTGTACGCCGCTGAAGCCCTCTTGCCATCCTTCACCGTGATAGTCCAGTCCCACTTTGTTCATGACAAAATTCGAGCCCATCAGAATGAACTTACTGGCTTGCCACTGGATAAACACATAAAAGAAACAGGCCACGCCCATCTTAATCAATATTTCCCCGGTGAAGATATCTACTGCCAAAGTGAACCAATCCACACCGTCTTTCAGGTTGATTTCCGATAACCAAATAGACAGGGAAAAGCTGAAAATGATGTCGGAGACGGCAACGGCGAGAAAATAAAATGACATCGTTAATATAGGCGTCATCCACGTTGCCAGTGTAAACTTCCATGCCTGTTCTCCCACTCGTGTCCCCGGGATGGGGGCCAGCAAGAGCGCAAAAGGCAGCCCGATTATCCATGCAGAAATCTGCAACAACAACACCATTGCCGCAACCGTGACAGCGAGAATAGGCAAATATTCTGCCGCATAGGCCAGGAATATGGCGAACATCAACATCTTGCCCTCCCAGCCGTCCAGTGCGTCTGCAAGCATTTTGAGCGTCAAACCAACAGAGTCTTTAAATAAATGGAACCCTTTAAAGGCCGCCTTTGATACACCTTCAAACCAAGTTCCGCGCGCAGTATCCGAAACTGCATCACCGGCATTTTTTTCAATACTGGCCGTCCTTTCAAAAATGCTCTTTGCCCTGCGTACTTCGCTATTAAATACCCTGATGGATTTCATGGTGCGGACAAACTTGCGCTTGAGTGCTTTGGCTTGCGTCAATACGTGACGTTTATCACGGGCGCTCTCATACTTGCGCGCGAATTCAGGAGACTTCTCCTGAAGCTCTCTGAACTCGCCGTTCGTCATCGTAACCATACGGGTAAATGTTTCCATTCTGTCATGAATGGCATCCAGTTTCGCGGCGGCGTAAGTTGACACCAGCCCATGTTGCAATCCGCTTTGCAAAGTGCTGCCGTCTGTTTTATCCAAGTACATTTCTTTCTCACGACTCCTCGCGATAACGGCCTGCCTTTTCATGACGCCATCCGAATAAGTAGCGACAGAGTTTTGGATCAGACCCGCAACAGAATTTACGCTGGGGATAATGCTTTCGTAATCGTCAGCATAGGCCGTGTTATAGTCGGGCTGTGGGATGTCTGCCTTCAAATAATCCGGGATGGTTTTAAATAACTTTGTCCGATGTGCAAAAGTTCCGCCATCTTCATTTTCTAAAAAATCCTTCGCGAAGATGGGGTAGTGCATCCATCCGCGATTCATTTTTCCCATCGCGTCTTCGGAAACCCCGTCAAAAGAATTGTCCCGGCCCGAGCCGTTGTCTACGACCATGCCCGTTGCAGACATCTTGTATCCCGCATTGAACATCGCCGCATTCAAGAGACAGTTTTGTATACTCCGGCTGATCTCTTCCCAAGTGTGATGGTTGCGCACGCTTTTTTCATCCAGCGTCCCGTCTTCTTTCTCGACAATCACATCCGGCGAAGGGAAATCTTTCACCCTGATTTTTTTGTCGGACGGGTCCAAATAGGGTGCTATATTCCGCTCAAAAGCAGCATAGTGGCACCCCATTTCCACGGCGTACCCCTTCGCGTAATTGGTGCTTTTTCCACCCGATATGCCATATCTCAAAGTTGAAAACTTTGCCGAAGGCTGAAGCGTTTCGGCAAATTCGGCAGGGACTTTACAAGCGCGGATGGCCTGAAGTTGGCGCTCGTCTCCATTGGCGCCCCTTACGTTGTCCTCCCTCAGTATGCCGTTTGATTTCAATCCCTCTGCGCACAAGAAGACATTGCTTGCCTTGGCAAACCGCTGAAGGATGAAAATATCGGTAGAGTTGGAAATGTCTTGAGTGGTCGCCTTTTTGTCGTTTAAGGCCCCCTGATCAATGTTGTAATTCAACGTGACCTGTTTGGTCAGCCAGTCCGCGGCAAGAAACGAACGCACCTCTGACTTGATATAAAAATACTGCGCCATATTGAGCCAGCCGACATTTGGAAGCGGGATCAAAAATATATACAGCAGCAACATGGCGAGGTCCCAGACCGCACTCTCGCGCCCCTGCTCCGACGCAAGGACTTCCTTTCCCTTCCTTGTCATCACCCAAAACAGGGTGATGAAAAAAATAAAAACAGCCATAACAAACATGACAATGTTTATTGCCGCCGCAGCGTGCAAATATACGGACGATTGCTGCGGATCGAAAGGTTCCCCATATACGATCGTAGGGTTTGTAATCAACCCCAACGCATCCAAACCGACGTTTTCGGATTCCCTCGGGGGAAGCATGAATATTTTAGAAATATCTGCTATGGCCATTATTTCACTCCTAACGGAAACCACGCCTTTTGATCGAACGCGAGCAACCTACCCAAAAAAACATTGTACGGATACAACATTTTTTGCCGCAGCATCAATACGAAATACGCCATAACGAAAACCGCCAAAGACGCAAAAAAGAAACCGCATAAAAACATCGTCATTACATTCCCGGACGAGCCTTTAAAAAACAAGAAAAGGCCTACCACAACAAAACACATACTTAGCAGTGATGCCAATATATAAGCGGCTTCAACTTTTCCCGCGCTTCTAACAAAAACCATTTCTTGATTCTCTGCGAACGCGGCTCGATAAACTTCAAGCTCCCAATTTTCCCTTTTTCTTTCCGCAGAACGGTACAGTGCAACAACCTTGCGTCCGAACAGTAAAAAAGTATGAAGCCCGCCCCGCGCGATCTCTCCTGCTGTTGATATGTCTTTAGCCACTCTCTGCGTTGTGGCGACATAATCGGTCGGCAGTGCCGCCCCTTTTATCAATCTCTTAAAGAAATTCATTTAAGCCCCCATTTATTGGTTCAGGCCGAATGATTCAGTCGGGGCCGCTTTGGCTGCATTACGTCCTTCCCCGCTGCCACCGCCGTTTCCGCTGCCGCCACGCCCCATTTGGCTGCCTCCGTCTTCACCGACCGCTATCAGTACACCGCCGATGCGGTTTTGTTCCATTGCCAACCTCCGCATCTCAAGAAGGTTCCAGTTTACTGCCTGAAGCTGCCTAATCTCAAGCTGGGCCAACTGCTCTTTAGACAGCGTCTGCCCTTTGTGGTACTTGCCGTTCAGATCGTATCCGCCTAATTGTTCCACCCCGGGCTTTAAGACGTAGTTTTCAAACATTTGTTTCATCGTCTTAATTGTCTCAGGGTCTAAAGACTGCAGGATCGTCATCCTGGCAAACTGCATCCGCGCATATTTTTTATATTTTTCCGCCTGCAAGAAATAAGCCCCGTCATTAAGGGTGCGCTGATTACTGACGGAAAGCTCGCGTATGCCCACCAAAGCGGTGGCCAACAAGCTGCGCTGTGTATCGCTGTTGTTGAACCACCCGCTCTTTTCATCCGTTGCGATTTCGTTTCCGACCGGCACAACCGGGAACATGGTCAAATATTGGGACAATCGGTTGCGCGCCTCTGCCCCCGCAGCACCTTCGCTTGCCAGTTGGTCGGCCGTGCGCCCTACTTCACGATGGATAGAATCAACAAATTCTTTCTCGATGGACTCGGTACCGCGCGGGTCTAACAAAGATGCGCCGTCGCGTACTGTTTTGAAAAATACATTGTTCGCGCTGCGCCCGCTCCCGCTGACCGTCTGTATCTTTTTGGCCTCACTTTGCTCTTCAGGTGTTACGCCCGTCTTGTCCACTCCTGTCAAGCGCTGTTTCGCTTCTTCGTTGCAAATCTCGCGGGCTTCTTCCTGCTTCCCGAACACCATCGCCTTAATTGCATGGGTGGCGATGCACGTGCCCCAATCTATACCCACCTGCTTAATGATTTCCAACTGCTCTTTACCGTACTGCTTGCCGTCTTTCATCAGCGCTTCTATTGGATTGCTCCAAAAATTAGAAGAGACGCCCTGGGTTTTAACCTGTTCGAATTTTCTTTCCGCAGCTTGGTAAGCTTTATCCATAAGGGTCTGTATAACCTGCCCAACCCATGTTGATTCCCCGTATGCATGAGCGTGCATAGGCATCGCAGAAATAAGGGCCGCAATCAATAAAGCGGTACCCTTTCTCGGTACGGGCCGAAATTTTGGTTTTTGTTTTCCCATTCTTGCCATTCCTTTCAAAATTGAATTTCTATTTTGCGGTTGATGCCAAATCCAAATACGGCAGGCAGACAACCCACTCGGCAGGTTCCCCATCTTCTTTCGGAAACAACCATGGATATTTTATCATGTTGATTTTTGCGAAAAGTTCGTTGTCCCCGCCGTTTTCGAAAAGTTTTTCAAAAACATCTTCCGTCGTTGAAACGCCTACACTTAAAGCAGACGGGACATCCAACATTATTCTGACCACATCGATCGAAGCCAGCGCGATTTTTGCGTCCTGTTCCGTAACTCTGAAACAACCGCTGACACAACCCGGCTTTTCGTTACGCATATAGTGCGCATACCGTTCGACCCAATCTCTACGCCTCTCCGGATAATTGCGCACCGCAGAACAGTAGAGCGTCCATACATATGACTGATATTCAAACGCAGCTTTATCGACAACAGTCTCTGTTCCGTCACCAAAAATCAAACACACCCTGCTACCGGATAGTGCATAATTAAGGTGGTGTCCGTCTGTTTTTTTCCGGTCTTCTTTCTTTAAAAGAATAACGCCAAACGAGCAATCTGGAGTTTTCAAAACATCAAAAACAGCCTGTTTCCAGTTCCTTAACACCACATCAGATTTGGTGTTTGTTTTTGACTGTAAAACCACTTCCGAAAACTTTGCCTTAATCATGCTCAAGACTTCTGTACTGCAAAGAGTACCCCCTACGGAATGCTCGCCTAGCACGCACATTCCGTAGTAAGGTTCCTCATAACAGACTACCGTGCCTTTTGCGATCCCATTCCTTGCTTCCGTTCTCAAAACAAGGGGTACGGCTTTTTTGCGTCCCATTATTTACCCGAGCCCAGTGCGGATTCCACATCTTTGCCGGTAATTTCGTGTTCTCGGCATAACAAAACGATTTGCTCCAGCACCTTTTTCCTTTTTGTTTCCTTTTTCTCAAGCGCTTTCTTCAACTGCGCCATCTGTTTGGTTATTTCTTCAATCGTCATATCTTCCGCGTTAATGTGCATAACTGCGGTACCCGTCTGCAGATTTACGGCTTGATCCCGGTTTTCTTTGTTATCAGACTGAGGTTGTTTAATTTCGTTCTCGTTCATTTCGGTATCCTGTTCATGTCAAAATTTTATTCTAACCTCTCACTTTTTGATTATCCAGTTTTCCGTTCCGTATTTTCCGCGTTCATTTTCCTTGACTACCCATTTGAGTGGCTATATCTTAATTTCAAAACTAAACACTAAAGGATATCGTATGACATTCCACAAAAATATAGCGGCGGCCCTCATTGCTGCTTGTCTCACCTCTCCCGCTTTCGCAGGAGAGTACACGGAGATATACAACGCTCCGCCAGTAGGGGCCTCCGTCCGCAGTTTCCTTCCCTTCAAACTGCACTACGACCAATCCGGCGACTATTTGCTGACCGCCCTCTATGTAGACCCTGCGATATCTGAAGGCAACAACAATACCGAACCGGGTGCCGATACTTCTGCAGATGCCTCTACGCTTATAAATTCCTTTTCTGTCCCTTTCCCTTTTAATTCGGCATCCCTAAGCAAGAACGCAAACCTTATCGTCAAAGAGGCAGCCGCAGCCATTTCGTCCGGCAACCATAGCGTTGTTATCGGACGGGCGGATACGATAGGGGCAAGCGATTACAATTTAAACCTGTCCGAAAAACGAGCCAAAAACATCGCCACCAGGTTAGCCCAATACGGGGTAAATCCTCAAAATATCGACATTTCCGCGATCGGCGAAAGCGAGCCCGTGGTACATTGCTCTGACATCCGCTCCAGAAAGAAACGTATATCTTGCGAAGCACCGAACAGAAGGGCTCTTATTAAAATATACGCCGCCGAACAATAGCGCGCGCTTTAATTGACTTTTTTATTAAAAGCGTATTTGCCTTTTGCGTGCTTTAATGGGAAAATAAGCCTGACAAATTTTCAGGATGCATGCAAATGAAAGATATAAAAAAGGGGGCGCTTATTGCCACCACACTGCTATTCTCGTCACTCACCAACGCAGCTGATGATGCAGGCCCCCCTCTTGTTTCCATTGTTAAAAAGGACCCCAAAAAAACGTCAAACAATGACGTTCCTCTCGTGACACTTTCCAAACCGGACGACACGCGCTTATACAAGCGGAGAACAGCCCCGGCTGCTCCCGTTGCAAATGTTGTACATTCTCCAGCTTCCCAACCGGTTGTTGTCCCGCAACAGACCTACACGTCTCTCCCGCCCATGCCTTCATACGGCAGACCTGACGAAGACTCCGTCCGTCACAATCGCGAGAGCAGTCGCGTTCATCATAAGAACCGCACGGAAAAAAAACGTCTGCGCCCTGTCTCTTCCAAAAACAAAGAACTGCCCTCTTCTACGCGACGAAAAGCTTCCGTAAAAGCTGACCGTATTCCGTTAGAGCACGAAGTAGCCCCTCTTCCGGTACCGGAAATCTCCGCGTCCGCTCCCTCAAATAAAAATGTATCCATCGCCGCCGAGGCTCCGACACCTCTCGTTATTCCGAATGGTAAGGTTTCACTCCCCTTACCCGAACACAAAACCGCCGACATCAAGCCTGCGGACAACATACAACACACCGCCATTGACGGTGCGCCTGATCGTAACTTCAGACCCCCTGTCGGTTTTTGGAATTACTTTTTTACCGGTATCGCGCTTCTAATGGGCGGAATGTTCTTTTTCAGACGAAAAAAACGGAAAGATTCTGCGAATTTCAGAGAGGCTCCCGTATGGGAAGAATGATCGCTTTTCTTTATTGTTTCTTTTTTTGCCTCTTTCCTTTTTTACAAGCAAAGGCGGAGTCCAATATCTTATCGGATATTGCACGGCACACTTCGCCTTCCTTACAAAAAAGGGTGAGTAAATGTGACAAGATAACCGCTTCTGTAAATACCAATGCCGTCAGAAGGTTAAATTTAACCATATCATGTATCCAAAACCCGGACTCTCTTATCCTTTCGCTGCCCGGCGCGGCAAAAATTACCCCTTCTACTCTAAAGTCCGGAGCACTCGAGCCGTGGTTGCAAAAAATATACCATGCAGGACTTGCGAATAATTCAGGCCCAATTTTATTGTTTGTCGGCAGTAAAGCAGATTTGAGAACCGTTGCCGCCCTCCAAGCCAACCCTGAAAAAGGACATACCGGAGGGTTTTCAGATTGGTCGCGCATAAAAAAAAGCGACATTTTTGTATTAGAATCTGAAAACAAAGGTAGCGAAGACGAACATTTACCCGTTGTTTCCCAACAAACGGCAGAACCTCCACCCCGTTCGACTTTTAAAGGGTTTATGGAAGACCTCCCTCCGCCGCCGCCTTTACGTTAAATCAAGGAAAACAGGAGTGTTAAGGTGATCTCGTCCTTTCAAATGGATCCCAAGGAAAAAGCCAAGCTTGCAAAAGCAAACAAGAATCTGAAACTGATGAACCCACAGCAGAGGGCCGTATTGGATGCCGCTCTGGCCGGACACAACGTCTTTGCCACCGGCCCTGCCGGAACTGGGAAATCATTCATTATCGAGACACTGGAGCAGCTTAAAAAAAACGGTGGCGCAAAAACAAACGTCATTGTCAGCCCGACCGGAATAGCCGCCCTGAATGTCGGCGGCGTAACGGCGCATAGTTTTTTCAAGCTTCCAATCGGATATCTCGACAAAGCTGCGCGCAGAAAGCATATCATCAAAAGCTTTCCAGAGCGCCACATTGAAAAAGTCCGCGATATGATGAAAAAAATCGGCATTTTAATCATTGACGAAGTTAGCATGCTTAGAGCCGACAGTTTTTGCGCTATGGATGAAACTTGCCGTTACATATTAAACTCCGATCTTCCATTTGGCGGGTTGAAATTGTGTATTTTCGGCGATTTTTATCAAATTCCATCCGTTCTTAAAGACAACACGGATGACGCCAACTTTTTCGCGAAAGAGTTTTCATCCCCATACGCCTTTGATACCGAACTGTGGCAGTCGCTCAACTTGAAGGTAATAGAACTGAAAGAATCAAAACGACAGTTTGATCCTGCTTTTGTCGAGCGGCTGTCCAAAATAAGGACAAAGTCTGACGGATGGCAGGAGTCGCTTCATTTTTGGAACACGCACAACGTGTCCGATACTTCCGACGTGCAAAACATGACCTGGCTCTGTACTCGTAATAAAGACGTGGATCACAGAAACGAGGAGAAATTAAAATCTCTCGGCGGCAGATCGTATTTTATCCCGGGTGTCAAAAAAGGATTCTTTGATGACAAAAATCTCCCGACTTCAGCCGTTATCGAGGTCAAGATCGGAGCCAAAATTATGCTCTGTTCCAATCGAACCCCGGAGGAAAACTCCACGGACTATCCCTACGTGAACGGAGAAACAGGGATTGTGACCGACGTGGAACCCGGGCTGCAATATATCGACGTCCTTCTAGACAAAAAAAACGAAATCGTCCGCATACGTCCGAACACCTGGCGAAATTACGAATACCGCTTAGAAGAAGAGTTTGACGAACATGAAGGGACGACAAAAACAATTATGAGAAAGGAAGAAATAGGCTCTTATACGCAATTTCCAATCAAACTTGGATGGGCCATCACCATACACAAGGCGCAAGGGCTTACACTTGACTCCGGCGTATTATATACCGGCCGGGGATGTTTTACCCCTGGTCAGTTCTATGTCGCGGCATCCCGTTTTCGTGACGAAAGACAAATGATATTTGCAAACCCTATCCGGGAATCGGAAGTAATCATCAGTACCGATGTTGAGCGTTTTTTTGCGCAAAACCTACCAGCCGCCAATGCCTCCCTCTGTCAAGACAATCCTGCCTCAGTTCAGGATAATTACACAGACCCGCCTTTCTAAACCTTTCCAAAACAAAAGAGGGGCTTTCGCCCCTCTATCTTTTTTTAACCCGTTTCAAAACCCCTCTGGAACCACCTTTTGCGCGGTATAAACACTTATCCCGTTCACGGAACCGTTTTCTGAATCTAGCGCATCGCTCAACAATTTAACCAGCCCTTCAGCCTCCTGCAGGGATACCGCGGACACAAACTTGGTCATCCAGCATCCGCGGGCGTAATCTTCAATCTCATTCTTGCTCTCGCCTTTGATGATAAAAGGGTTCAAAACACCATCCTCCCCTTTTACCGTCACCATGCATATCTCTTTACTCATAACCCATTCCTGTCGACACTTGCGGTTGAGTCGAAACATCGTCCCTGTTTAAACGTTCTATTCGATCCGCAAAAGTCCGCATGTCAAAATTATCATAGCTCGAATGTGCATCCGTATTAACTGCCGCTATTATATTCGCTAAAACATTGGGACCATAGGTTGACACATCCGGCATATAACTTTTCATGTTTTCCATGCTCACATCCCAACTGTCCGCTTTTTTCTCTAGCTCTTCGACATAAGCGGCTACCATCCCTACGGCCTGCCTGGCCTCCTCTTTGTCTAGCGTCTCACCGTTATATCCGACAGGAATAAAACCTGAACCTTTATCACCCGGTGCGGCTATTTCCCCGCTCATTTTTTTTAACGTTGATATCGCCTGATGGAGCTCGCTTTTCGGCTCCATCAATCTTTCTTCGTAAATAAACTTCGAATATTCCAAGCCGGCGCCGCTTTGTACCGACCAAGCGTATTCACCCTGCGCCTTTTTTATTTTCTCAATGGCATCATACGAAAGTTTAAGCGTATCCGCTATTTTTTTATTGAAATCTTCTTGCCTGCCAGGGTCTTTTACTGCCACTCCCTCCTCAGCCTTAACCTGCGTACTGCGCACCAAACCGCTGTAGTTTACAGTTTGTAATGCAGCCACGGCCAAAAAAGCTGCCAACGCTATTTTAACCGTCCTGTTTTTTAAAAGGGAGGTGCCCGCCCCCTCTTCTTTTAAACCCGGAGAAAACTCCCGTGTCCTTTCATAGGATTTTTTATCTAAATCCTGGTATTCGGCAATCGGTTTCTGAACACTGCGCGGACTTCTGCGCCAAGCGTTTCTCTGCTCTTTAATAACAGCCCTTGTTTTCTCTATTCTCCTCAACTCCGCAGCTTGTCGGTTTTTTTCAAATTCGTCTTTCATGCTATTCGCCTCCTATATTGTTCTTGTATTCTAACAGAACGAACCGCCTGAATTTTAATTGGGCTTAAGTTGGCTTTTTATTTTACGCCCCTTGCCCCTGCTGCTCCGCTGCGGGCGAATTTGTTCCTGCACCTCTCCGGCCTCTACGTATCCTACGACAACAAACTCTTCTCTCGCAGGCCCTTGCCCCCCCGTTGCTATTTTTTGATCGTGCCATTTCTTTTGCACATCTTTCCTTAACATATCCATCAGTTGATTTGCCGACAAACCTATTGCTCTACAGTAATCCTCCACATCTTTAAACGTTTTGCGATTACCGTCACCGCTAAAAATAGAATCGAACTCGCTAATCAACAACTGCTCTTTTTCAACATCATCGGCCATGTCTCTTACAGATACCTTCCCCATTCCCGCAACACCGATGCAATTCTTGTGGTTTGTCCGGTACATGGCGGCAGATGCTTTCGGTGCCGTCACCGCTAACAATATCCTCTGCCCGCTTTTCGAAGATTTGAGCGCATAATAACGCACTTGCTTGAACAACTTGCCCGGTCTTCCCGTCAGCAACTCCGCAACCTCAAACACCTCGTTACTTTTCTCTGCCGTTGCCAACAGCACTTCGTCCAATATTTTTTCAACACTGTCTTGCGGGCTGCCGAAGAAGTTGCGCTCGCAATATATATAGTGCACCCTATCTTTCGAGAAGCCGCACAGATTATGGTCATACCCTACATAATGTAGCAGTTTTACCCGGTCCGCTTCGCAAAAAACTAGATCATCGCCGGTCTTTAGCCAATCCCTCAAACCAATAGCGGGGACCTGGGCCTGTCTGGATAAATCAGCTATCGATTTATGCCCTTTAAGCCGTAAGAATTTGTTCAAGAAACGAATGTCTTCTTCGGAAAAGATGTCGCAGACTTTTAATTTAGTGCCCGCTTGTCCCTCTTCGCCCTCCGACGGCAAACCGATTTCTTCTGTTTCGACGCTTCCTATCGCTTCGCTTTCCATTTGTTTTTCAGGTTCCATTGATGTTCCTTTATCCATTTCGCTTATGTATCCAATTATTTCAAAAAGCAGCAGGGATGTACCTACAAAAATTTCATCGCTATCTTTTGAAATCTCGCGCCTTTTATTCTTGCATCCCCCGCATATAAAAGGCCGCTTCTCAGTTCTTGCTCAAGCGTTTTCAAACACTCCCTAATTTCATCCTGTTGAAAAAGGACTTCTGCAATATTTTTCAAAACCAACACATTGTCGTCAGCCGTTATTTTCATACCGTCCCCATCCTCACTGATTTGTTCCGACCATGATGCGGTTGCGTAACGGCGCAGCAGCCTTTCTGTCAATGCTTCGATATCACGGCTTTCTGGTGCAAGATTCCTTTTTTCATAGACTTTGAAGCCCGTCTTTTCGAGAATCCAACTTACCAAAAACGCTTTTTCAATATGGGCATCCTGATATTCGAGGTACAAATTTGCAGGCTTCTTTGTAGCAACCGCAGAAAAACCACCCCCTTCTTCACCAGGTGCACCAGACAAAATCATGGACTCGCTTAGAACGTCCATCAATACTGATAAGGCCTTCCCCTCTCCTGTCCACCCCTCGTAGCAATATCGCCCACTCTGTTCTTCCATAGCTTCCAGAAGGTAGGTTGCGCTTATCATTGCCATTTGAGTATTTATTTTTTGAACGTTCATTACTTTTCCCAAAAAGCAAAAATGGTTGTTATTTTTGCTTTTCTTGTTTAGTTGTCAAATTAAATTATTAACAACGTTTTGGTTGTCTTCTTTTACCTTTTCGCCAAAACTTTCAGGCGTTCTCCCCTCCACAGAGCCTCCACCTGGGTTTAGCACACCCGTTTCGGCGGCGGGAGGCGCAAAGTTGTCACGAACCTGCTCCTGCTCCTGCTCATGAACCTGGCTCTGAACCTGCTCCGCAATTTGGTTTTGAGCCTGCGCCGGAACCTGACCGGAGTGTGCAGGTGACGTTAAGGTAGAGTGAGGCGTCTCCACCCCCCCTGTTACATCAGAAACCAAAGAAAAAGTAAGCTCTCCGCCCGTCCTCGCAAGCGAAGCATTGGGCATTAAAGGAACTCCCCCTTTAATTGCCGAGGAGTCTTCTGCTTGTCTGGCGTTCAACTTCCGCCGCAGCATCTCCTCTTCCGCCTCCCTCGCTACCTTAATTACCTTAAACTGGTATTCAGGGTCCGCGTAATGGGGACAGTTGGCAACCAAGTGCGTTTCTATTAGCCCGACAATGAATTCTGACAAACCTTCGTTTTCGATGTTCTCAAAAAGAAAAGTATGTGCCGCCGGGTTTTTGTCAAAATTCACAGTCAGGCCCAATTTTAACAGGGTGCTCCAACCGACCGCCTTTCGTTTTCTTCCTACCTTTGCCATGTTTGATCCTTACTTCCTGTATACAGTGCCGCCCGTAACAACCCTTCAGAGACACACATTCTTGGTCTTTCCGGTCCGATTAGTTCTATATGGTTGTATTTTTTTCTAAATACATCAATAACAAACTGGGCGCCACCTCCACCGACAATGATGCCGTCCAAAGTTGCAGCGTGCTCGCTAAACTTAGGCAGAATCTCGGTCAACAACCCTTCAGCGAACTTTTCTTTTTCCGCTTCTACTGTTTCTCTGACATCTACCTGTTTGCCATAATGTTTTACAAAACCTTCAATCAGCGCCGTTGATACATCACGTGGCTTATGGCTATAACCGTTGTTTTTTAAAAAACTCTCAATGGCTACATGGAGGGCGTTTGCTCCGTATACGGAATCTGTCGAATTCTCCCTGACCATTCCATTTGTATACAGGGTTACGTCTGTTGTGTAATGCCCGATCTCGATTATTCCATATGACAGCTCCGACAGGTTCCTCTCTTGGGTGATCTCTCCCTCTGGAGTGAAAACCTTCCAATACAAAGGAGCCTCTGCTTGTGATTTTACAAAAATGCACAGCTTCTTCCCCTCGCCTATGCGGGGCTCGAGCAATGCGCGCGCCCGCTTCTCCAGACTTTCTTTGTCTACCAAAAAACGAGCAGCAGGAAGTCCCAAAAAAATACAGATTTCGTCTGGAATTTCTTCACCCTGCTCCTGAAGTGATTTGCATACCTGCTGCCAACCGCCTATCAAAAGGACGTCATGCACTTCACTAAAATACCAATCTATTTCCTGCCCGGAATGCCCACGGTGATTACCCTGGATTTCCGCCGTGTGCCCGTAAAAGAACTCTTTTCCGTTCAATTCAACAGTCTCCACCTCTGCCTTAGCCCGGGTCTCTCTTGAAGAAAGGTCAATTTTACGAGTCACAAAGGTTGGCACAACAATATCATTGTGCACGGCTTTTTGTTTGGAGGTAGCCCAGGAGATTTTCATTGCAGAATGCCCGATATCAAGGCCTACTGCTAAAAGTTTTGCTTTCATTTTGTCGTCCTTATGTTTTGTTACGGTTTTTTAATTTTATTTTTACTGTTTTATTTTGTCAATATATATTTACCCGTGTGTTCATTACAGTTTTGTTTTTAATGGAATTAAATATGTTAATTTAAAACTCTAAAAGTGGTTTTTAGATTTTTATAAAACAGTTTTTAGTTTTTATAAAACGGTTTTAGACTTTTTTAAAGCAGTTTTATTTTCGCAAACGGTTTCTTACTTTAAAAAAATGGATTTATTTTTTTCTAAAACGGTTTTGTTTTTTTATCAAAACAGTTTTTTAATTTTTTATTTTTAATTAAAACTGTTTTGATTTCTAAAAATAAATCTTTAATATTAAAATTACCTTAATTTCATAAAAAAAGAAAAAGCGCGGTTTCCGCGCTTTTGTTTGTTATTACACCTCACAGTTTCCTAACGAGACATCTATTCGGATATCGCTGCCTGTATTCAGAGTAAACATCTCAAACTCGTCTTTTCCAAAAGTTCCGAAATTCTGCGACCAACTGTTGTCATACATCGGTCTGGTGTTTAACATGCAGATGTAAGGTTTATCCCCCGCCGTGTGTCCGTTCGGGTACTTCCTTTTGTCCGCAAACTCCTCCATTTTCAGGAGTAATTCTTTTCTGGTAAACGATTCCGCACCCCCGTCGGACAAAACAAGCGCCATGTTGTACTTAGACTCGGCTTGGGCGAGCTCTTTTGCAAGCGGGGTCAGCATATCTGTTCCGCCTCCACCACTCAAATTAAACCCCTTCTCCTCGTAGTCTTTAAAATTGTCTTTATTCAAGACAATTTTTTCCCCCCTCGATTCGGTATCCGCGCTGACTACCGTCATTTGACAACCTAAATTTACAACCAAATTTCTTATTTCATTTAGGTAGTTCTTCTGTATCTCTTCCTTCATTACCGAACCCGAAGTATCAACAATGGTCAGCATATTGATATGAGGGTCTCTTTTTTCTTCCTCCCACATAAATATTTGGCCGCTTACACCCATGAATTCTTGAACCGTGTCTATTCTGCTCAAATTGGAGAGGCTGGTTAATTCATCGGACTTCTCCCATGTTCCTCCTTGCAAAGCTTTTTTAACGGCATTTTCGGCTCTAACTCTAAACTGGGCCTGCGACCTTGATTCCTTGTCTCTCGTGAAAGACTCTGTAACATATTTATCTACGCGAGCATCTGAAGATTTGGCTTCCTCCCGCGCCCGCTCCAACATTACCCGTGATCTCTCTTGCTGACGCTTCTGTTCCGCCTGGTTTTTTGGTAGACCCATTTTGTCTGCTAAGTCTTTCCCCTCCGTTCCGTATTTTTCCTCCAGTTTTTTTCTCATATCAAGCGCGTCTTGCATATGGTTGTCCACATCAGCGGCACTATACTCTTCGTATGGTTTCCCGCCGCCCTGATTAGACTGTTTCGACTTACCCGCCTCTTGATCCGAACCTGGCGAGCCTTGTGAGGGTTCGTTGTCCAAATCTTCAATCCCTGATTCGGGTGGGCCTCCCGCTCCGGCACTGTTTTTATCCTCTTCCCTTTTTTGTAAAACCTTTTTGTTAAAATCTTCTTTCCTGCCGATTTCAAACATGGCCTCCTCGGACTCGTCTGCGTATTTTTGTACCCAGTCTTCCGTATCCGGCGTATAGCAAACAAAGGGGACGTAATCGTCAGGGCCTCTGAATAAATCACGGCCGCGATTCATGTTCAAGCCACCTCTTTTGCCGGGTCCCCTTATTTTCTCGCTGATCGCCGGAAGGACGTATTGGGATAGTATCTGGTTGATCTGTTTGTCACCGTAAATATTCCACAGCACTGGGTCTCGCCCGTGGCGCCTTGACATGTGCAAGAAGGCGAAATGGGCCAATTCATGTGCAACAACAAAGAAGACCCCTTCGACCGACAATTTGTCCATCATTTCGTTAAATATAACAATTTGAGGCGGTGCTTCAGTCATGAATGCCGTTGTAACGCCTGTCACGTCAGACAGCATCTCTGCCTCTTTTCCTTCCGGTATGTAAATTGCGCTGTGCCCGTTAAAGGAAATTTCACTAAGTCTTCTGCACATCACGCCCATAGTGCCGAAAATATACCTGTATTTTAAATGCGCAATTACTTTTACAGCCTGTTCCAATACTTTTTTGTTAGTCTCTATAGTTTTGCTCTCGGACATGTCCATACCTTTAAAAAATAGGGCAGGGCACATATGCGCTCCGCCCTTTTGTTTTTAAACACTACACGCCTTTCAACCGGCTGGGGTATATAAGGTTTCGAAATTATCTAACCTCGCGTCTTCACGGAGGTCGTGTTGTTGCTGTTCAAGTCCGTGCACAATATCCTCATAGTATTTCTTCATTTCCGGTGTTTGCCTGTTTTGATCTACCGTTAAAGAATATTTGAGCCGCGATATTGCCGTGAGGTACATCTGCAACAAACAACCCTGCGCATATTTATTTTCATAATCGTCTGTTTTGCAAAGGTTGAGCTTATTCATGATATCAAACCACTGATTGCCCTGTAGCCACTGTCTCCCCATGTTCTTCAAGGTTTCTTTAAAAATTTCATGGCTCGAAGCGTCCAATACGCACAATGCAGACGCGCATCTACCCCATAATCCTGACGCATACCCCCAGAACGCCCCTTCGGCAAGCCTGTTGCCCTCTTTTACTATTTTCACCCGTAATTTTTCCACCAACTCTTTTCTGACGTTTAAATCCAAATTTTTCAAGTCGGATTCATTTACTTCCGGGGTACTCCGTTGAGGTGCGGGCTCTTTGAAAAGTTCTTCATAAACGCCTTCTTTGCTCCTGGCGACAAACATAGCCGCTTTCTCCAGCCGGTCTTCACCCTTGTCGGTCGATTGATAACCAAATTCTCTAGCCGCATATGCCAACCATTCCGACAACTCGCTCTCGCCCATGCCTTTCAGCTTATCCAGCGCGGCATCGTAAAGGTGTTCCCTGTTGTGATAGTATGCCGCAACCTTCAGCCAAAAACGATCTCTGTCGTTCATAATATCGTTCGCTTCTTTCGCCACATACATGCAGAATGCGTCTATTTTATTGTTTGCTGCGGCACTCTCTGTGGCAGAGTACATCTTTATCTGGCGCAGCTTTTCCTCCGGTATATGACTACGCATCCGTTCAGTTCTGTTCAGCAGGTCATAACGTAAATCAAACTTTTCGGAGATTCCTATTTGCATTTCGGCGTTCTTGAAAACTGACTGGGCAGCGGGCAGTACATCTATAATCTCATTAACATACAGGTTTGCAAACTGTTCTGATATTTTCTCCTCCGAATCAGGGTGATCGCCCATCGTGGCCATTCCCCATACTTCAACCCGTTGAAGCAGTTCATCTTTGGACATCTTATCTTTCTGGTTGCTTTCTTCCATGCTGTATAAAACATCAGACATTCTAACCAAGCCGCGTGCAGTCAGAGGCGCCGCTTCATTCACTTGGGCATCTTTAAAGTTTTCAAGCAGGTCTTTTTTCATTTTGGCGAAAATTCTGATTGCGGGGTGCACGTTAGCCCCCACCGCCCACTCTAAAAATTCATCCGTTAAAAACTTGACCTTAAAGGTTGATATCTTCGAGCGTTGCGCGGCATCCGCCTTGCCAACGAAATTCATACCGTCTTCTGCGTTTTGGGTACTCACTATAATTGACGCACCCCGCCCCAATCTGACCCCGTCTTTTGCTTCTCCGCCATATAACGCCGTCAAGATTTCCATTCCCGCACGTGTTGCACGGTTTGGTTCGTCCATAATAGCCACCACATATGCAAACATATTGGCGGCCCTAAAGGGGCCTGAGCCGGCATACACCAACTGCTTCTCCGGGGTCATCAATATGTTTCCGTCCTCCCCGTATTGGGGGATTCCGTCCTCGTCGCACAAGGGCACCATTACGTCCTTAGCATGCGGTACCCCTTTAAAATCGATGTCGGAAGCGCCTACGCAGTTCATGTGCAAGATCAGCACATCTTTTTCGATATTTTTCGGATATACGCCTTCCCGGTAAACGACCGGATTAAACCCCTGCGCTTTTAATTCGGCAGCAATGGAACTGATGCTGCGCTCTGTTTTACCCATGCCGTTGCCGCCAATCAACCTAAAGGACACAACATCCGTCTTACTGTCCAAACGTTTGTTTTGTCGCTCAAGCGCTGCTTTCACAACGGATACGCCGTTCTTGTTTGCCTCTTCCCTTAATTGGGTAAATGTGCTTACTCCATATTCGGCAACCGATTTTAGCGCCTCACCCAATGATACTTCTGTGAAATCTCTTCCTTGTTCCATACTCATATCCAAATTTCCTTTTCTGAATCTTCCAGTATCTAACGATGTTCCGATTATATAACTTTTCTCGACTTATTTTTTTTTCGAGGTGGACACCTTTCTTGGTTTTTGCGCCTTTTAAGCTTACCGCTTTTCATGCCTGCCTCCGGTTTTGTCACCAGCTTTGTCACCAGCTTTGTCACCAGCTTTGTCACCAGCTTTGGGCATGAAAGCCTCGGCGTATATCGCATTGTTTTTTCTATAATATATTAAAACATAACGGCGTTAAAATTGAAAACATCCCAACCGAATCCCGCTAATCCGACCCGTTCAAAACCGAAAAACTAAAAGCTATCCTCGTTCTTTCATCACCCTTCGTTGATTTATATACCTATGGCATACCAAAATGTTAATTTACGTCTTAAAGTTTTAATTTTCATTTGTGGTATCTTTAGTTAATATTTAATTTATTGAATCATTTATATTTAATTTTGTCACCACAAATTTTATCAAAATCTATATAAAAAACATAGTGTTACTTGACGTTAAACAATATGGCAGAATTTTTGGTGACAAACCTTGATTTTGTCACCAAACGACACTCTTTAAAATCAATATATTACAATTTTGTCACCAACTTGTCACCAAAGCATTTTTCAAAAAACTATTTAAAAATATAGAGTTATACATATTTTAACCGTTTGTCACCAGGAAATCAAAAACATAGATACAGACACAACATTTTATCTACCGTTTTCTGCGATTCTTCTATTTTCTGTACACTATCTTCTTTTTTTGGTGACAAAAAATAAAAAACATTAAATTTAGGCCGTTTTTAGCTCGTTTTGACAATTTTATCTTTAAAAATCAACGTGGTGACAAAATGGCGACAAAAAAGCCTTATTTTAGGATAAATTCTTTATATTTATAATATAACTCTTTATATATAAAGAGTATTTCTGTGTAAAAATTTTGTCACCAAATTTGTCACCAAAAATAAAAATTTGTCACCATTTTGGAGACAAATCTTTCGCGTTAAAGAACGCCAGGGGTGGTCTTTGACACGCGGGAATGCGGGTTGGTATAGTCAGGCAAAGAAGATAAAAAGGAAGCGTCGCGAATCGGTGCATAATCTGCAATGCAAGATGGCACGAAGCGGCTACATTGCAAATCCAACAAACACAGTCAGGGCAAAAAATGAGTGATGACATAAAAATGCCGGCGACAAAAATTTTTATCGCCATACATGCGCAAACGAAAGGGGTTTTCTATTCGGCCCTGGCAGATGGGGTTAACCTTACGGCAAAAGATGTCGAAGAGGGTGCCATAGTCGGTCTGGTGGAAGGAAACGCTTATGTTTGCGAAGGCGAATTAAAACCAAAAGATGTATACGGTTCGCCGCATAGTGAAACCATTGTTGTGACCACGAAAGAAAAAAAGTTTTCGTTTGCTTACGAAAGCGAGGCCCGGATGTGGCTTGCGGATAGAAAAAAACTGGTTTCCATTAACGGACTTTCTTCAATCGCAGCGGGGATAGGCGAAATGGACGAAGACCAAGTAGAGGAAACGGTGACTCATGCACAACATGGAATCGCCTCCGTTGTGGCGAAGATTGTTAGAGAGGTGGCCGATCATTACATTGAGGTATATGGGTATGACGAAGAAGGGGGTAGGGAATGGTTAATCGACCTCTGTTTTGTGTTAAACACATATGCCGAACACAGAGAGCTTTTACGCCTTGAAAGAGTAATATCGGAAAATTTAAAGGAAGTCTTTCAGGGATACGGTTTTCAAATTAACGGCAGGTTGTCTGTTAAGTTGGAGAGCATCTCGTTGCGGATTACAGGCGAATGCCTGGAGAGGTATTTGGAAGAGGAAGAGGGGGAAGTTAAAAGCGAAAAATACTGGGGGATAATGATTTTTGATACAGAGAACACCGTCGCCTATACGGCATCAAAAAGTGATGAAAGACGAACCATTTTGGAAGAGGAAGTTACAGACGATTATTCAGGTATGTACCACTGTAATAACACTGAAGTCTCGTATAGTCGCCTGCTGGATATGGCGAACGGTTCTATATTCAGAAGGTTCGGCGTGATTTTTGATCACGATATATTAAATAGAGCCGCTGAAACCGGGGAAAAACTTGTAATTAAGAATAAGGTATATAGCATCAAGTCAGATTTGGCCTACTCTTCTGCGATGATGATGCGCGGGATGATGGAGAGGATGCTGCCTGATTTCTGGGGTGTCTCCAAAGACATTGAAAAACTCTTCATTTACACATGCACGATGGGGTCATTGAATCTTGATGCGGCGCTCAAGAAAGAATACAAAATTTCAAAAAGCATACAAGATGGGCACGCAACCGTAAAAGGGGCTGTGATGCTCATGTTGGAGGGAGGGTCAGTTTTAAGGTCGTATGAACAGTATATCGATATAGAAGAAGTGACGGGGGCACTCCATGAAGATATAGACGGATATGAAAATTATGATGAAGAGTTATCACTAGATGCCTTCACACAAGAACAAAACAGCGCCGATGGTCAGAGCAATGTAAACCTGGAAGACGATGGTGTTGATCCAGAATTGGAGGCATACCTGAACAATGGCGAGGCGGGCGGCAATAACAACACGAAAACGGACGATAAAGATTAAAACCTGCAGTCATGCGAGGGTGTTATTTGCTTTTTCTCCACGTCCTCGCTTTGTTTTGTGTCTTTCAACAACATTCGATATGTCTCGAACCGAAACGTCCGTCAATATCGCCACTTCCCACATTTTCAAACCGAGCAGATTTAATAATTTAATTTGGTCTTTTCGTGAATCAGAAAAGGGTCTCATTGCTCTGGAGTCCGTTGCGTCAGGTCTGGCAACGGACAATCCGAATTTTGTCGATCTCATTACACCTCCCGAGTTAATCGTTTTCTGAGACATTATTTGAGTAGCTCCAGAAATCTTTATTCATAACCTCGATTTCTTCAAGACTGAACACGCGTCCGCAACCAATCCGCTTGCAACCCCAGGTTGTATCTGTTTCCTGTTGGATACACCCGTGGGAGGAGCAGTTGGGGCAGGTGAGCAAACGGGCGTCTATGCGGTTTTCTGGTTTGTCATTGCTTTTTGTTTCTGTGTCATTTCTTTTTATCATTTTAAGTGTTCCATGCAGGAATGCCGTGCGTTTGACAAGCAAGTTTTGAAAAACTATTATTTGTAAAAAAGTAAACTTTGTCAAGGAAAGACGTGATAAAACAAAAAAAAGGGCGCTCAAAACTTCTCTGTACCGAGAAAGACGTGGTTGACGCATACAAAAATGGTGAAACCAGCACCAGCTTGTCTAAAAGATTGGGTTATACAAAACAAGGTATTTTGCACATACTCAAGCGTAACGGCGTGACCACAAAGGACGGCGGGGCGCACAAAAGGGGAATCGAGCGCAAGCTGTCGCGTTTTGAAGAATCGATCCGCAAAAAACTGGACAGGATAGGTTCCACCCCCGGACTTTATTTGGCAGCAGTCACGGATAGCGAAGGGAACTTGGTTGCCGCGGACGCTACCATTATAGGCGTTTACTCCAGACAAAAAAAGAATGCCCGTTCATGTGCGGACAGGTCGCGCAAAGATTTTATATGGCAACTGTCGTTTGAAGAGTGGTACGGCATATGGAGCCGTTCGGGCAAACTGAAACAACGTGGCAGGGGCAGAATGATGTATGCACTCATGCGGAAAGACATCAACGGTGTTTTCTCCATTGAGAATGTTGTTATTTCAAGAGTGACCCCAAAACGGTACATAGATCATTATCAGGATCAAAAAAAGGATTGATGGTGAAACCTTTTACTCAAGATGATGAAAAAAGGGCTGTGTCGTTATTAAAGGATATCTTTGATAACGACCGGGCTTCTGCCTACTACAGCAAGAAAGTGGCGAAAAGCGAAAAGGCGGCAGGGGTTGCATGTTTGTCTTTGGCAATTAACGATTTATACGGATGCCACAAAGAAGTTGATGCGGAACAAGGTATAAAGTGGCTCGAGGCAGGGATCGGGCATGGCAGCAACGAGTGTCGTTATGCTTATGCTTATTGGCTGTCTGCCGCTTACGAATGGTTACTCCACGGGAAAATGGTGAAGAGCGAGTTTGTCGCAGACACCGCAACCGTGGAAGAAGTCGCGAGGCACATATTCGGCAACGACACATCGCAAAGGAAAGCATCGTTTCTGATACGTGGGAAAATAGAAGAACTGTATCAGAAAGAAAACTTCCAGTTAAAAGACACATGGGAGGTTTGGCATTTCAGATCGGGGCTGTCGCAAATTGAATTGAGCGCGCAGTTCTCACGAGCAAGAACAAAGGTCGGCAAAACCTTTTTGCGGTTTTTAACGAGGCACAAGAGAGGTGAGATGTATCGGTGCGATCTGACAGCCGCCGAACTGGGCTCTGCGTTACACAAGGTGAATTTATGCAGGGCCATTCTCACAGACAAAAAATGCCTGCCGGAGGAGGCGGTACGGTTTTTAAATCAAGACTCTTTAAAACATCCGAATGCCGATTTTGGCAATATGGACGCCATCCGCGCTCTGATGGTTATTTACGAAGAGCGCGACATGGTAGAAGCTGCGGACTGTTTGTTGCACTATTTACTTCCTTTGCTTAAAAAGCATGAACGCTCCATAACGGAAGGGGACATCGACGGGTTGCGCCTCGATCTAAGAGAGAGTGAAGAAGGTTTTGGCTCAGATGACGTGATAAGGCTTCAAGGGGATGTGCAGAATATCTTGATAGGGCTTGCCGAAAAAGGAAGGGCCGATCACCAACACATGGCCGGCGTGTTTCTAATGGACGCCGGAGAACAACGGGATGCGGTTTATTATTTAAAGCGCGCGTCTGCGCAAGGACATCCTGATTCCGACTCTTTTCTCTATGATATTTTAAGTTTGGACATTAACCGGAAGTACAAAGACCACGTATTGGAACACGGAGATGTTGCCGGTTCGGAGTCGATAGGTTCGTTTTGGGCTGCTCACGACGCCTTGTTGTACGAAGGTTTGCGATATGGTGCAGAGGGCGTCTTAAAAAGAAGGGTTCCGCCGGGCGAGTTTTCTGTTCGCCTGAAAGAACTCGAAAACATGGGTGCCGTCATAGATTTGACGAGGTTGTATGGTGATTTGTCGGAACGCGACAGGTTGAAGCATGCGCTTTTTGGTGCAAGACCGACCCGCTGACAGGAGTTCGAGATGGACAAGAAGTTGATTATTGTAGAGTCTCCGGTAAAGGCTAAAAAAATACAGGCCATGCTTGGTGAAGGTTACACGGTTCGCGCAACGGCAGGGCATTTTGTTGATTTGCCGGCCAAAGGGCTAGGGGTTGATTTGGAGACGATGACTGAAGAGTATGTTCCGATTGTGCGTCGGGACGGAAGCACTTCCGAGCAAACCATTAAAATGCTTAAAAGCCTTTCGTCTTCGCACGAGCACATATATTTGGCAACAGACCCTGACAGGGAAGGGGAAGCGATTGCGGAACACTTGCGCCGGTTTCTACATCTGAAGCAGGGCCGCTTTTCAAAAATAGACATCCATGTCATCACACCGGAAGGTGTGCAAAGGGCGTTGTCGAATCCGCGCCGCCTGAACGAACAACTCTTGCTGGCGCAATCTGCCCGCCGGGTTTTAGACCGCCTGGTTGGATATGGGTTGTCGCCCGTTGTCTCGGCGCAGATACCGAAGGCCAAATCTGTCGGCAGGCTGCAACTGGCCGGCCTGCGCCTGATTTGTGACCGTGAGGAGGAGATAGAGTCTTTTGTGAGCAAAAAACTGTATGCCGTTAGCGCCGAGTTTTCTGTGGACGGACAGGGTTACAAGTGCTACCTGACGGAGAAAAACTGGGAGCGTTACGCATCAGGCCTGCCTCTGGATGTCGAAGCAGGCGGAAATAGCGAAACGGACGGAGAAAGCGGACATGCAGATGGAAAAGAGTTTAAAAAACTGGTCTCAGAATCCTCTTTGTCGCATGTTGCCAACGAGTTGTCACAGAAACTGTACTCTGTTTCAAGAGTGACAAAAAAAGAAACATCGGTTCCTCAACCCAAACCGATGATTACGTCTGATATGCAAAAAACAGCGGCGGCGCGGTTTGGGTGGGAAGCTGACAAAACGATGTCCGTTGCGCAAGAGCTCTTCCGCAACGGCTATATTACGTATCACAGGACGGACTCCGTCCGTATTGACGAGGCTGCTTCGCGCGAGGCGTCGACGTTTGTAGAAAAACAATGGGGGTCATCATACAGAAGGGAGGACGAACCGGGTCAAAAGGTTTCAAAAAATGCACAGGACGCCCATGAGAGCATCAGACCGTCATATATCGAAAAAGAAGAAATACCCGAAGGAGAGTATTCGCCGGCAATGCGGGAGGATATGCAGAAACTGTATGATTTAATCCGCAGACGGTTTTTGCAAGTTCACATGAAGGCGGGGCGTAACGCCGGTACCCGGTTTGAGATAGAGTCTGATGACGGTGCGGCTTTGTTTGCCGGCGGGTACACGGTTCCTGTTTTTGACGGCTGGCGGGTGCTGGAAGTCAAGCCCGAACGGGGCAAAACCGAAACGGCAGGGCCGGCCAAGGGTGGTATGGCCATTGTACGGGAGATGCAAGAGGAGTCTTGGAACACCCAACCTCCTGCGAGATACGACGCGGGGTCTTTGGTGGCCGTTTTGGAGAAGAAGGAAATCGGACGGCCATCTACCTATGCGACAGTGAGCGCTGTTTTGCAAAAAAGGATGTATATACAGACCGACGAAAAAAAGAGGTACTTTCCCACAGAGATCGGGAAGAGCGTCCGTGAGTGGTTCCGCAACGGAGAAGCGGCACGTTATATAGAACTGGGTTACACGGCGGATATGGAAAAAAATCTAGACGGGTTGTCCACCGGCCAAGATAGGTTTTTATTTTTAAAGAAAACCGCCGATCATTTGAAATCTTCATTTAACGCATTCAACCAAGGAGCAGGCATGTCGACACCGGCAACAGAAAGACAAGTAAACACTTTGAACGGAATTAAAACAAGAGGGGGCGATGTGCCGGAGGAAGCATACGAAAGTTTTGCCGCGGCACGGGAATTTATTACGAAATACTATGCTCAGATGAAGCCTAGCGAAGAACAGGTTAAGTTTGCCAAACAACTTTCATCCAGACATAAAAATGCAATCCTTACCGAGGAAATATTAAACTCTGTGCCGAAAATACGAGAGTTTATCGATAAGTGGAAAAATTGCAAACCTGATATCGACAATGGCGAACCCCCTTCCGAAGGGCAAATAAAGTACGCACAATCATTGGCCGAGCAGCTTGGTTGTGGCGTAGATGCAACAAGAATGAAAACCAAAATGGAGGCGGCAAAGTACATAGACGAGATGGTGAGATTAACGGACGGACCTCCGTCCGACCGGGCCTTGCAATATGCTGAAAAAATTGCCGAAACTTTAAACGTCGAATACAGCAAGGAGACCAGGTCGTCTAAGGCAAAAACTTCCGAGTTCATCGATAAACATAAAGAACGGTACGAGAAGAAGCAGAAGAAAAAATAACACTTGTTTTCTTGATTTTCGTCGTAAAAACAGTTTTAATGAAGCCAGAAGGGGGGGCGCTTATTGACTCCCTGTGTTAAACAAAAAGGAATTAAAATGAAAAAGACCTTGATTGCACTATCCCTGTTTGCACTTTCTGCTGCCGCAAGCGCTCAGGCGCCTAGTTTTTTGAGCAACGGCGAATATAAAGTGTTTACCGGTTACAACAAAACCTCCAGTAAAGCCGGTGACTTGAAACAGACGACAAACTCCGGCGAGATCGGTGCTCGTGCCGACATGTCTTTCGACGAACATCACGGCATGCGTTTGGAAGCCGGATACCGACTCGGTAAGAAAGACAGCACTGATGTGACAGAAGGCGCGAAGTTCTCCAAAGGCGCCAAAGATCAAAAAACAGATGTATACGCCGGTTATACATACACCCAACAATTGTCTGAAGGTGCTCGTCTGCGTGCCGGTGTCGGCGTAGGCTATGAAAACGCCAACGACAAGGTACACAAAAAACTGGTTGACGGCGCTTCCGGTTTTGATGTTGGTCGTGAAGCGTTCTACGCCAAAGCGCATGTTGAAGTTCGTCAAGACCTAGGCAGCGGATGGGCCGTTACCCCCTGGGGCGAAGCAGTCGTTGATTTGCACGCGAAAACCAAGGCCAAGACTACCCAAATCGGTGCGTCTAACGACGTATCCAAGAAAACCAACGGCTGGGGTGTCGGGTTGGGTGTGAATGTGGAAAAACAACTGTCTGACTCTGTTGGTGTCGAGTTCGGGCCTTACTACAAACACCGTCATTTCGGCGAGTCTGCCAAGTTTGTCCAAGATGGGGAAGAGACCTACATCGACAAGGTGCGCATCAACGAATACGGTATGCGTGTCGGCTTGAAATTCTAAACGTATTGCAAGACAAAAACGGGAGCCGGAAGGTTCCCGTTTTTAGCATGAAAAAAGGCGCGATTTGTTTGACTTTTGCAAAAGCGGCTGAAAAAATGGTAACAGTGTTTGAAAGAGACTACCGCATGAAGAACATTAAAACATTTATGCTTGTCGCTGCCGTGGCGATTGTATCTGCCTGCAGCACAGGTAAACCACCGACTACCGAGAGGGTGAAAACCACCGCCTTCGGCGAGCCGGAACGTATGCTCTTGACGAAACTCAGCGCTTCTGCCGCCATTATTGAACAATCGGCGCGCGAACAACGAATGATGGAAGCGGCCATTAAGATGCCGGACATTTCGGAGAATCAATACCGTAATTTTGTTGCGGCTCAAGCGCACGAACCTGATGAACTTAAATACGAAATCAGCATGCCTAAATTCAACGGCCCTGCGGAAAAAATCGTGTTGGGGATTGCCAACGCCGTGGGTTGGTCTTTTGGAACGGAGGGGAATCAACCACCGGTACCGGATGTGGTATCTAAGGAATACAGCCATCAGCGCGCGATAGATGCGTTGAAAGATATTTCATACTCTGTGGATACGATGGACGTGGTTGTAGACGCAATCAACAAACGTATTGTTGTCCGATACAAGGGGCAATAAGATGATTCGCATTACTCGGAAGATTTGTTGTCTGGCGGTTGCAACCGCCCTCGTGTCATCGGCTTCGTTTGCTGCCGGCAGCACAGAAGATGGAATGACGGACACCGAAGCCGTAGCGGCGCTGTTTGAAGAGGCCTTGGATGCTCAAAAACTTCCGGAAAAGGCAAAAAGGCAACCGGTGAAAAAAAGAGTTCAGGAATATACGGGCAACCAAAGTCTTAGGACTGGGGCCATACGTGAAAACGCCTTTACGCGAGGCGTAGCGGAAGGGCGCCAGTTGGGTTTCCGAACGCAACAAAAGATGATGGAAGGCATCAGGGAGGATTTGGATCGCATCTATGACGTTTCGAACCTATATCTCGAAAACGGAACACTGCAACCCCCTGTTATCCTGACCGGTGACAATTTGCTGGAAATGTCCCCCGACGGCAGGTCTTACAAACATGTCGGAAACCGAAGGGAGATTGTTTCTCCTGCCAGGTATGTAACGGAAAAGCTCAACTGGCGGTCATATCTGATTTCAGAGTCGGACTTGTTGCTGCCGGATGATTATTATGATTACAGCCTGAAGTCTAAAACTTCCGGCGAGGCGGAAGAAGAGAAAAGGTATTACCGGCTCGGACTGGAGGAGGGTAAACGTCAAGCATACGAAGAGGTTGCCGACCGCGTATCGAAACTCACCGGCATCGTACTGGGCATGAGGCAGGGCTATAAAGAAATGATGGCTGGTACGGCCACACTTCCTCAAACAGTCTCCTCTTATGACCCTGTTGCCGGCGGCGGCAACAAAATAGAGGTTGGCGTGCGTAGGCGTTCTATTGCATCGGACGCCTCCTTCGTAACCGATTTGGATCAGGGGCGCGCATTCATCGGCACGCACAAACGGAGGGATTGAAATGGCAGGGAAAAGAAAAAACGAGTTGTCTGATGGTAATATTTATGCGCAGACACTCGAAGATGTTCGCAGATCATCCTCTGTTATGGGAAAGATCATTATTTTCCTGTCGTCGGCATTGATTTTGGCGGTGGCTGTGATTTTTTATCAGGCTTTAACCAAAGAGAAAAATGAGCCTTCGTTTTTTGCCGTTGACGCACAAGGTAAGCTGACAAAACTTGAACCCGTGAACCGTGAAATCGGCATGGAGGCTGTTTCCAATTTCACGACCGAACTGATTCAAAAATCGTTCACAATGAACTACCGGAATTACAAGGAAGTCATGAGCAGCGTGGCGCCCATGTATTCGTCCGGAGCGTTCGTGTCGTATCGTGAAGGTATGGAAAATGGCGACACCAGCATCGTCGGCACTTTAACGTCGCAAAAACTTTCTGTTGAAACTATAGTGATTGCAAAACGTTTGATTCAGAAGACGACAGTGAAGAATCGGGCAGCTTGGATTGTGGAAGCGGATGCGAACAGGACGTTTTTCAGTCAGGGCTCGCAAAAAACCGTACCGGTCACATACCGTATTACATTGGTGCGCGAGAGCAGTATGGTGACGCCGCATATGTTGGTCGCCTATTCGATTGTCGAGATGGCCCGACCTAGCGTGTCGAGATAAACAGGAACAAAGAAATGGTAACACAGCGGAAAACAAAGACAGCCGTGTGGGCGTTTTTACTGGCCGTATCAGCCGTGACACCCTTCGGCTATGCGGAGGCCACCGGAGGGCAGTCACAGAAGGCCGCCTTTAAGGAAGCAATGGATATGGCCCTGCCTCTATCGCCTGACGAAATAAAGGAGGCCAGAAAACGTGCGGACCAATACGAACGTGCCAGCGCCTATCTGCCCGCGCCGACAGCGGGCGGCGTTAGGGACATACATTTGATGCCGGGTGCTTCGGTGCCGCCGTTGTACACGGTGGGTGGTTTTTTAACAACCGTCCTGTTTTACGATTCGGAGGGCAACCCGCTGATGGTCGCCGCACCGGGAGCGCAGGTTGGCAACAAGGACGCATACCAGTTAAATACTTATAATAACGTTGTCCAAGTTAATGTATTCAGCCAGGCATACCAGGCATCAAACCTTACCGTACCTTTGGACGGGCTTCCGTTCCCGGCAGTTTTTGTCCTCAATTCCGTCAAAAAGGCGGACGAGGGGCGTTTGGACCAAGTTGTCAAAGTTTTCGTGCACACCGGCGCGGGAAAGCGCGTCCCGGACATTCAAGATGAAAACAACGTCTCCGCTCTGATGCAGCTTGTCACCGGTTTTTCCATACAGGGGTTTACACCTTTGACGGTAACAAAGACCGAAGTTGCATCGCTGGATGATCCGGGAACCAAGTTGGCGACAAGGGGTGATTTCGCGCGGTTTTACCGCGAGGATGCTACTGGAAAAACCTATATTGTTTTGAGCAACGGTTTTAGGCTGGCCCGAACGTATGATTTATTGGGCAAACAAACAGGGCCGGACGGCTCTACGGGGTATATCGTCCCCGCGTCCAACGCCGCCATTTACACGGTCACAGACAACAACCGTATCTTTTATATAACCATAGACCGCGGATACTGAAAAAATGAGTGAAACCGATAAAGAAAAGCTGCCTGACGGGGCGCTCGAAACGCAAAGCCATGCAGAGGTGGTCGAAGACGATTTGAACACGGCTCCGATAAAGGATGATACCGCCACGCCTGGCAAAAAAGGCAAAAGCTTGGGCAAGAAAATAGTTGCCGCTTTGATCGTCGTCGCTTTTGGGCTGTATATTATGTCCAATATGCAGGGAGGGAAGACTGAAGCGGACAAACCGGAGGCCAAACAAGGCACGGGTAACGTATTATTGGGCAGCAATCCGCCTATTGACGGAGACCCTTTTGCCGATACGACCAACCCAGAGGTGGGAGACCTGCGCGATGATGAAGAGAGAGCGCGTGCCGCATCCGCTATCGAAACGCAACGGACCGGGAAAGAGGGGGCATCTTTGTCACCAGATTCCGGAGCCGGTCCGTTCAGAGGCGGTATGGACTTACCTCCGGAGCCTGAAAAAGGCCAGGGTATCCAACCTACCGATCGGGATACCTCTATAAGTGCGACGCCGGCGAAGGTGGAAGAAAAGCCGGTCAATCCGAAAATTGAAGCATTGTCTGCCTTTCTGGGCGTATACATGAGTTATCCCGCCCCCGGTACGTCCGGATACACCGAAACCGCGATTCAGCAGGAAGTGGAAATGCAGCAGCAGAATGCTCAGGTACAGCAAGGAGGCGGGACAGGCGAACAACAGGCGGCCGCGAAGGTTTATGCGGACGCCGGCGACATGGCTTACGGCGAAAGTACGTTGACGGCGGACAGCCGCAATCCGGGCTCGCCCGTTCGCGCGGTTATCCGCAGCGGCAAGTTATCGGGGGCCGTTTTAATGGGCACCAACGAACCCTTGGGGGCCAACCAGCAAATTTTCCGCATGACGTCTATTACCATAAAAGGGAAGGGGACGTATCCCGTTTCCGCAGTGTTGGTTAATCCGGAAGACTATGACATGACAACGGTGTCCGATGAAAAACGCAACCCTTCCTTTTTACGCACTTTGACGGCAATGGGTATCAAGTTTGCATCGGAATTCGGCATGGCCAAATTGAATAATGGCGCCGAAACAATCATTAGTAACAATGCCGTCGTGACGACCAACGGACGCAAGAGCAACAAGGAATTGGCGCTTGGTGCGCTTGGCTCCGGCATTGGAGGCGCGGAAGGCGCGATACAGGGGTACATTGACGAAAAACTGCAGCCGTACAGCAAGGTTTATCCCGGTAAAGAAGTGGGTATTCTATTTTTGAGCAGTGTGGTCATTTAGAAGTAGTACGTTTTCGGGGTATGGCACTGAAAATTTCGGTGCCTTATCAAAGATTATCGCAAACCATATAACGAGGGTACATTATGTCCTTTTTTAAAAAGAAAGAGACGTCTGAAGAGATTATGCTCGATGACGTTAACGAGCATGAAACCGAAACGGGCGGCACAGAAAGCACAGCCAAAGTGTCTGCTGTCACGTCAAAACCGCCAAAGAAGAGTAGCAAACCTCTTGTTTACGCGGCCGTGATCGCGCTTGCCGTTACCTCTCTATACGCATTCGTGACACATAATAAAGGCATACCGTCGCAGGCAGGGTCAAACGAAGGTGTCGCTATGGAACAGGCTTCCACCAACGGGGCCGATCTTCCCGAACCACCACCGGTTGCGCAAGACGTATCCGGCGTGGCGGGGGATGAAGCATCCGCACCGGAAGATCAGTCCTTGGATAGTCAGGCCGCATCTGAGGGTGACGCAGCAGCGGGACGGGTGCTTGAAGCGGCCTCCGTTCCGAAGGAAACACCTGAAGCCAAAGGAAAGGCTGAATCCGTCACCGGGGACGAAAAAGAAGACGGCCTTCTTTCTGCGGCAATAGAAGGCGGTGCCAAGGCCACCGATGAGGCAATGGCAAAAGACGGGAAACCGGTCGTCGCGAAGACATCAGACGGAGAAGTACCGTACTGTATTTACCCGAACAAACCGGCGAAAAAATACCGCGTAAAAAAACACACCGGTAAGAAACGTATCCATAAACAGGCTTCCGGTGTCCGCGGTGAGGCGGTTGATACGGACGGCAGCCGGTACCAGCGCTTGTTTTAATCGCAACAGTAAAAAAGGTGGGGCCAATGAGCGGCGTCGGAGACGAATGGGACTTCTATTTGAGCATGCCACAGTCCATGACCAACTGGTTATACGGGCTTGGAGGGACGGACCCTGAGACGATCGAACTTCTTCAACTGTCGTGGGAGATAGTGATGGGAATTTTGGTCCTTATGGGGTTGGCCATCTTCGCGTTCAAGGCCGCTCTCCCCCACTATCGGAGTATGAAACACAGCGACTGGAGGGAAGGAAAAGGGAGCGGATGGGCGGCGCTTATAGGACTGTTCTTTATTTTATTCCCCATATTTATCGAATCAATTTCTGATTTTATTCTGTTAAAATGAATCAGTCGGTTAATTTTATTTAGAAATGGAGTATTTCACATGAAAACGGACAAACGAAACGGATTATTTGCCAAATTAAAATCTCGCTATTATTTTTTTCTGGTTGCCTTATTTTTGCCGGCGGCTGCGCATGCAAAAGGTGGTTTTTTTGATGGAATGTTTGAGATATTAAAAAACGTAAAAGAATTTATCAAACAACTTATTTCAACGGCCCCCTATATCATTATTATCATTGGCGTTGCAGCTATAGTATGGGGGGGTAACGAGTTGCTTCAGTCGGTTAAAGAAGGCAGTGATGCCAATGCCAGACACAGTAAGGCGAAAGGTATCGGGGCCCTTTTCGTGGGTGTCATTCTCGTCTGCGCGCCGTTCATCGTCGGTGATTTCGCTACGACACTGGGCGGCTCCATGCCGAAGGCTTTCACGGATGAAGCTCTCTAAAAACAGATAATTCAAACCGGATACGGAGCGGGGAACCGCTCCGTTTTTTCAAGGAATGGGAAAATGAAGAGAAAACGTTCCTTATCTGCGGTTCAGGACGAGCGGCTGTGGCGCGCGTCTGGCGAATATGAATCGTCGGTTGGAAACTGGCAAAAAATCAGGGAGGCCGTCTTAAAGAGGGACGACTACACATGCCAGGAGTGCGGCTTTACATGTGCCAGCCATCAAGAAGTGCACCATATAGACGGCGACCACAATAACAATGAAATGTCCAATCTGGAAACATTGTGTCCGTATTGTCATGGTACGCAGCATATCGGCTTTAGCGGCGTGCAACAAAGGGGTTCCCTGATTTGGCTTCCGGAGATGACATCGACCGAGTTAATCAACATTTGCCGATGGTTGTACCTCAGTCCGTATTTTCACGGCATGTATGTAGATGTCCAGGTTTCCGCACCGGCGCCATACAGCACCCGCCCGACGCCCCTGCCCAAGGACCCGTCGGCAAAAAACAGGCTGGTTGCTTTTTTCGAGACCCGCGTATCTTATGCGACGGAAACCTTCAAGACCAGTTCCCTGACTGATATTGCGACTGCGATGAGGGCGCTTGATAAGAACAGAAAAGAGGCGTTTCTTGAGAAGCTTTCGCACTGCAGAGTATTTCCGCGCTTTGAAAACTACAGCGAAGCGGTTCTTCAGGCATGGATCAAGGTTTTAGAGTCTTACGCCGCCAACCGTGAAATGGAGCTTCAGTATCTTCAACGGTATGCTTCCAATGAAGTGATAGCCGGAGCGATCGGTTTACGTAAAGGTAAGTAGCATGAACGACAATAAGGATGTACTCGGAAGAATTTTGGCCTTAAAACGATGGATTGAGGACGCTGCGAACGCCGCGCGCTCCACCACCCCGTCAGATACGGTATTGGGTGAGGATTTTATACTGACCTCGTATGCGAAACCGCAAGGTGTATTGAAACATAAACGGAAACTCAGGCCCTCTGAAGATTTTTTTATGTGCGCGAAGATTGATTTTGCGACGTTTGACCTGCGCAGTATTTTTTGGGAAGAGAGAGGTGTGCGCAAGGATGCGGACGACAACGGGGAAGACAATAAATCCGAAGCCATATTTGAGGGGAATGCACGGAATGCGGTCGAGGTTTTATCCGTATACAGCGGTCTGGAGTCTTTTTTGTCACCCGAGAGCCGGTTAAGCGATGTGCAACTGGGCGAGCTTTTACTGTCCGCCGGCGAGTTCTTCTATTACATGGGGGTTAAGAACAAATTAGAGAGAAATTACAAACAAGGTTGGGGGGCATCTGATGTCGTCGCACTTCAAAAAATGGCCGGGGCCTTAATTGTGATACTTGCTTACCAGACGCTCGAAAAGGCCCTGTCGTTTAAATTCGGGCTTTCCGAGTTTGCCAAAGGCGTGTTGTATGAGTATGCGGACCAATGGCATAGATCGGAAATCGAACGGGAAATCCCCTTGAAGATGACGGCGTCGGTTTATCTCGGGCGAGAGGTGGTTTTAAACGACCAGCTGCAAATGTTGTTTGAGAGCGAGCATATATTCTACGGCAAAGGCGCTGAAGAAGAATCCGACACTGAAGAAGACGACGAAGACGGCGGCGACCAATAAAAAGAGCGGGACGGGACGGTATTGAGAAAAGGCCCCGGTACGATCCTTAAAATCGAAACTGGGGCAATTTTCTTGCTTTTCCGGTGTGTTTAGATAGAAAATAATGGCATGGTTCGGATGTTTTCATGAGGATCGGAGTATGACAAAAGAAAAGAAGGCGCCGCTTGTATTGGAGATACTGTTGATATTGACGGTCTCGTTTTCGGTAATGTTTTTTGTTTAATGGTTTTTTGCGGCATTGGTCGCGTTTAATACGGTTAGTGCCAGTTGTTGCAATGGAGTGTTTACAAACCGTCCGGCCTCAAAGTCTTGCTGGATGGAATCCATGCAACGCGGGCGGCGCCGCATGGTATCGGAATAATACTGACCTGACTCCGCGAGGTGCGGATAGCTGACGATGGCGATAGTCATCCACAAATCCAACATCTTTCTCTTCTCGCGATTTCGCTGTTTAGGTGTTGCACAGAATAAATTGCATATTTTAATAAGCGTGTCGGGATCGTTGAAATTGACAGGTGTTTTCAGTTCTGGGAATAATTCGACGGCTCGGTTTGACATTTCATTGCCGAGTACGATAAAAAACGGATGTTCATTAAATAGGACGATTAAACGGCCGAGTATTTCGTCAGAGTCTATTTGGGTGATGTCATACCATCTACTGAAGATTTCGTCTCCGTCTTGCGTGATAGAGAATTTAGGGTCTTCGGCAGCGACGGCACAAGTATCCCAGATTCGCGTACTCTCTGTTGAAATGTGCTGCCGGCGCTCGATCAGGCTCTTCCAGTCTTTCTGTTGAAGGAAGGGCGCTTCGAGTTTATTGAAGTATTTGGAAACCATGCGGAAAAGGTAGGCAATTTGGCCTTCCAAAAAGATGTGCAGGTTTTCCCTTGCGGCTTGCAAGGAGGTTTTCCCTTCCTCTGCGTTAGCTGACTCAATCGACGACAGGGCTTGGTCGCATACAGCCGCCAACACTTTATTTATGTCTTCGGATTTGTGGTAACTGTTACCCAACTCCTTTAGCAGACGGATATCTGCGGCAAGGGTCTCACGTTTGATTCGGCCGCCGGATATGCAAGAAAGGAAAGTGTTCTGATCTCTGACCAGATGAAGTATCCTACAGACTACGTCGGCAAATTTCTGTGGCTCTTTGATATTGTGTCCGCACAAGAAATCAAAGTCTAGGTTGACCAGCTGTTGGTTGAACTTGATGTGATTTGGGAGGCTTTGGTGAGGCCGGCAAGTTGCATTCGAATCGGGAGTCTGATTCATGTCGCACCCTTCTTTTTAAGTTTTTTAGGGAATTAAGACGGGATTGGGCTTAAAAAGTTTGAAAACCGAAATATCTTGGTTTAATCTATTCGCAGGCTTCGTCCCGTGTCGTAATGTTTGTTTGTATATTGTATTTCAAAAACGGCGCCGTGACGAAAAAAAATATGCACAAATCCGTTTGTGCGCAGTCATTTTCACGCGGTGCTCCGCAAATTTTTAAAAAGGCTAGACCCTCACCCGGACGGGAAGGGTGCTTCTGGAGAAAAACATGCATAAAAAACTTATCGCTGTCGCACTCGCGGCCGGACTTGGGTTTACGTGTTCTGCGAATGCCGCTTTTGTTGTTGTGCCGCAACAACAAACGGCAAGCGAACAATCTCAGCAAGTCACACAGGAAGAGTATGTACCCTCCGAATCGGACGTAACGATTGGCGGTGGGTATAATTTCACAGGGAACCAGCCTGTCGCTCAAACCGCTTCTAGCGCACAGGGATACAAAAACGGCAAGCAGGCGGTCTCGCTTGCCGAGGCCATGCAACTGGTTGCCCCGGCGGGCTGGCGCGGATTTTCAGACCCGACCCTGAACTGGAACTATCCGGTTGAGGTAAACGTCAAAGGGGATTGGCGCGAGTCGTTGCGGGAGCTTTCGGCGCGCTACAATTTGATATTCAGATTGAATGAAAAAACAAAGCGGATGTATGTCGAATCCGGACCCGGCGGTATCCGGGACAATATCGGCGATACGGTGCACGAGAATTTAGTCGGCGAATTGCCGAAACCTGCCATTTATGAAGCCGTTTACGAAGGACGGCCTTTCTTGCAAATTCGCAAAGGCCAGCGCGTGCCTGAAGCGCTGGAGTTGTTTTTGGCACAGCACAATATGAAACTGATCTGGGACGCCGGTAGCCAACCGGTCTTGCGTGACGACGTTAATTTTAACGGTCCGATCGAGGACATCCTCACGGAGCTTCTGGGACCGCTTAATTATCATGCCACAATTTATGCGCCTAGCCGCACCGTCGTTGTTAAGACATTGTCGCAAAGCGTTGCGGATATGCGCTATGACAACGACGTTCACACCCATTAAATCAAATGCCAACAAAGCTCAAGGATTAAAGAATGAATCAAAAGAAAAACCCCGCAGTGGCAAGAATGCTTCTTTTAAGTATAGCGGTAGCCTCGGTTTTGTCAGGGTGCGCCGGCACTAGACAGAAGGAGGCACATCGTTATGTTACCCAAAAGACAAACGCCTCCGTTTCGGAAATAATTAACTACAACACGCCGAAGGGCATCCGAACTTCTGTTGTCGACCAGCAGTATATCGCGGCAGATTATGAACGGTATGTCCCGAAAAGCGAGGGTGTCATTAACATGACCGTCGGTAACGGGATGACAGTAACCAGTGCATTCCAAACAGTGGCCGCACAAGGCAATTATTCGATGATTATTGCCAATGATATTGATCCGGGTGTGCTGCGGGAACCTATTACTCTGGATTTGCGCAACCAAACTGTTGAGGGTGCGCTGCGTGAAGTGGCTAATGCTGCCGGTTTGGTCGCCATTGTCGACCCGCAGAGTAAAAAAGCAACATTAGCCAATTACGCGACTTACACGTATCGCATACCGTCATCCGTATTCCGCACTCAAAGTAGTACGAGCAGTATGACGGCATCCCCGAGCAGTTCGTCAAGTTCGGGTGGCAGCGGAAGCAGCGGGAGCAGCAGTTCGTCCGATGGTGGGGGCATGTCGGCGTCGTTCTCCGTCACCGAAACACTCAACAGTAATGTTGCCACCATCAAAGAGGCTATCGTCCGTGTTGCCGGTGAAGGTTCGATGGTGGACATAGACCCGGACAGCGGACTGGTGTCTGTCCGCGGGCGCGCTTCGCAACTTGCCCGTGTCGGACGTTTTTTGAACGACCTGGCCCGCGATGCGATGATGCAGGTTGAAATCCAAACCTCAATCGTCCGCGTGGATATACGCGACAGCCAGGAATACGGTGTTGATTTGAGCAAGGTTGTCAATTCGGCAGGTAATCCGTGGCAATTTGCCACTACGGCGGCTAACGGTATTGCGAATGCTGTTGCGACAGGGAGCTATACCCGTGGCAGCGGCTTATCGGCGAGCTTAAAAGCGCTGGCCGAAATCGGCAAAGTAACCGTTTTGGATCAAAGCACGGTGGTTCATAAAAACCATCAGGCCAGCGTGTTTTTTAACGGCCGGACCAGTCCGTATGTGCCGAAATTGGAAACAACGGTCAATAACAACAGCAGCAGTACATCTGCCGAAGTGGAACATGCAACAGACGGTATTTCCATCGGTGTTGTTCCCCATATTTTGAATTCGCAATATGTGGATTTGCACCTGCAACCGATGTTAAACCAGCTTGGGACGTTACAAACATTCCAGTTCGGCCAGAATCAGGCATCCGCCTATCAGACACGCTCGACAAACCTGAATTTGAAACTGGTGGTTGAAAATGGCAAGACGACGATCGCCAGCCAGATTATTACCGACCGCGGCGAACAAACCAAAGTAGGCCTGCCTCTCTTCAACCGCACCGCTCTGAACGCTTTGGCCGGAACGGATAAAGACGGGTTCACCCAATCGCGTATCCTACTGTTGGTGCATCCTCGCATCATAGAAGCGCCCAAGGTAAACACCCTGGTCGGAGAAAGTCTGTAACACATTAAGCGGTAGCCGCCCAGACGGGCGGCTTTTAGGCTGGAGGTATATCAAATGGCTGCAAAAAACGCACCAAATAGGTTGATATTGGTTTTCGATAATGAAGGTAGAAAGGGTTTTTACCGGATTGGCGTCGGGGATGGCGATACCGACTTCGAGTTTGTCGACAGCCTGGAAGATGCAGTAAAGAGCGGGGATATGATCGTGTCTTTCTCCGGAGCGCACGATTTGCGGCACGAATTCGAAAAAAAAGCGACCAAGAAAGGCGCATATCGTTATTTCTTTGTCCAAAAGGGCAGCGACATTAGGGTCATGGTCTCGAAAACAAACCCTTATGTTGCCTATGCGACAACGATGACGCACCTCTCGCAGTTTCCAAACTCTGTGGTTCCAGGATGGCAGGTATTAGACGGTGCCGTTAATTGGCGTGAGCAAAAAACCAAGGACGGGAATCCGGTATCGAAAGAAGACCGCCCTGTTTACTACATCAAAATACAGCACCCAAACCGAAGAAATAACAATATCTACCTAATTTTCGGATTGAAGGGGGCCAACGGGGCCGTACCTAAATTTAAAGTTGCCTTAAACGTAAGCAACGAGCGTGCAGTTTTGGCGAACTATGCTCAAGAGAGCGGGTTAGACGAAGGGAAGGTTGTCGAACTTTCCAAAGAAGTTCTTTTTCATTCTTCTGTCTATCCGAAATTTGAGAAACGTATCCTATATGCCGGATTGGAGGCGAAGCAGTGGTGGACCATTGCAAACGCCACCTTGTTGGCGGGCACACTCTTAGTTGGCACGTATGCTCTGAATAACGATAGGATGGCCGCCGATTTGAGTGCTCAGGCGGCGAAGCTTGGCAGCGAAGCGGACGGGAAAGCCGGTGAGCGTTCGGCCATGATTTCCGACAATCTGCCTGCATATGCCAAAGGAATGTCTATTGACTACATGAAGGGGCTGAGGTTCAGCGAAGGGTTGTATTCGGAGTTACCCAGTGTTGTCTCCATGCCGGTTGAACTTTCTGTAAAAGACGAAGGACCGTCGGTCATCAAAACGAAGGTCTTGGCTTATGACCCGCATTACCAGACGGCCAGAGTTTTGGTGTCTAAAGAGGAAGCCTTGAAAGTCCTGGGGGACAATCTGAAAGGTGAGAATATGAACGGGATTAACATCCAATCCATCAGTGTTTCAAATACAGGGGACGAGTATGAAGTTGTCTATACATTCGAAGGTGCTGACAGCGATTTTAGGTCTATCGTTTCTGGCAGTTAGTTTTGGCTACGCGTCAGGCGCAAGAGACCGGTTTCGTTCTGCCGAAAATGTCATTAAAGAGGCGAAAGAAAGGCTTGCTTCTGAAGAGGCTAAAACCGAACAGTTGAGAGAAGCACTGGAACGTTACAAACCCGCGGACCGTAACGCAGTTGCCAAAGAGGATGGGGATATTAGGAAAAAGAAAATCTCTTTCTTGTATGACATAGCAGCAGTTCAGGACGATTTCCGCTTGAAGGTCAGCACTGACTTCGGCAATTCCGGTTCGGACGGTAATGAAGAATACACGCCCGTTATTGACGGGTCGGACTTCGTTTACCAAGATGGCAGTTTCACAGTCGAGTTCAAAGACTACGCAAAAATGAAGGCTTTTTTCGACTTCATTGTTGCCGAATACGGCGTAAGCGTTTTGGAGTTTAATATACGCGGCGGAGGCGAATCCGGTTCCGAAGCACCGGGTGGCGGTTCGGTAGACGGGCGGTTGAGAATATACGGCAGCGTACCGGCCGGGGCCGTGGTCACCGGGGCTGATGCGGAAGAACCGGCAAACGCCTTATCAGAGGCGTCCGCCGTGCGCCCGTAGTCGGCCGTTCAAGGGAAACAGGCTAAAAACGCCTGTTTTTCTTGCTTTCCGGGGTGTCGACTTTGTAAGATAAACAAATACCCTTTTAAGGTGCCATAAATGACTTTTAAATTTACAACTGCAGACGTCGAGGACGGTAAAAAAGTACCAGGTGAGATGGTAGCATCGCCGGTTATTGCCTCTCATACGGGAAAAGAAAACGCGGCGCGGGAGCGGGCAAACGAAGCGGCTGATTTGCTTGCCCTTAATGCCGGTATTGGTAAGCGGCGCATGCGTAAGGTTTCGCATGCAGAAAATAAAGAAGGCGTATTGAAGGTTGGGGTTTTTCAAAAACCGGAAGAGGGTTTGAATTCCGCTACCGTCGTCGAAACAAAAGAATCCGAGTCGGGCTCCAGTCAGGCGGAACGGACGCCCCACGGTGATAACCCTTTAAAAGAACGTAAAAGCGGGTCAGAAGAAAGATTGACGGGCATTGAAACTAAACCCATATTTATTGACAAGTACAACGATATGGAAGTTTTAGAGCCGCTGGGCAGGACAACTGACAACTCTAAAGAATGTGAACCCGTTGGCTTGTTAGAAGTTCAAGAAACAGGGGTTTCGACCTTAGCTGCCAATCCCGGGAAAGAGGAAGAGGTAGAAACAGCGGATGTTACGACCGGGTCTACCGGTGGTGAGGAAAGGGCACCTGCGGGTACTGTTGCCGAGTCGGCCAAAGACAGCGAAGCAGAGACCGCGAACACGGTTGCCGAACAGGTAGAAGGTAACGATACAGAGTCTGCGAACACCATTACCGAACCGGTCGAAGGTAACGATACGGAGCCTGCAAACACTATTACCGAACAGGTCGAAGGTAACGATACAGAGTCTGTGAACACGGTTGCCGAACAGGTAGAAGGTAACGATACAGAGTCTGCGAACACTATTGCCGAACCGGCCGAAGGTAACGATACAGAGTCTGCGAACACTATTGCCGAACCGGCCGAAGGTAACGATACAGAGTCTGCGGACACAATTACCGAACCGGCCGAAGGTAACGATACAGAGTCTGCGGACACAATTACCGAATCAGCCGAAGGTAACGATACAGAGTCTGCGGACACTATTGCCGAACCGGCCAAAAATAACGATACAGAGTCTGCGAACACTATTGCCGAACCGGCCAAAAATAACGATACAGAGTCTGCGAACACCATTACCGAACCAGCCGACGGTAGTGAGACAGAATTTATGAGCACCATTACCGAACCGGCCGACGGTAGCGATGCAGAATCTACGAGCGCCACTACCGAACCAGCCGACGGTAGCGATGCAGAATCTACGAGCGCCACTACCGAACCAGCTGAAGGTAACAATGCAGAGACCGCGAACACTGTTGCCGAACCGGCTGAAGGCAGCAAAACAGAGATCGCGAACACTGTCGTTGAATTGGATGAAGGCTGGAAGGCGGAATCTTCAGGTGAGGGTGTCGAACCCGCCGAAGACGGAGAACCGAAGGCTTCGTCTGTTATTGCTTTGCCTGTAGAGTTTAAAGAAACACAAAATGCCATTGATGGGACAAATCGTGATGCGGATTTTCAGGTCTGCGACTATTCTGGCAATATAGAAGAAAAAGAAGAGGTTGTTACTAGATACGAAGAGACGATTCCGGGTTTGCGTTCCACAAGGAAAATCTCCGTTCGGGAAGAGTACCAAGAGGTTGTAGATACGCCGGATTTGTCCAATAGGGAGTTTGTTGTTTATAACTCGGAACAGGTTACAAAAGAAGAGGCAAGAATGCAGCTGGAAGAACGTGCAGTTAGAAAACAAAAATTCAGAAGTAATCTGAACACCTCCGATTTGGACGATAAAGAGAAAAAAATTTTTCACGCTTTGGAGAAACGCGGGGTTCCCGAGGGGCACATTAGGATTGCCATTTCGCGAATGAGGACAATCGGTGACGATTTGAGTGTTGTCGTAAAAGAGTTCGGTTTGATGACACCTAACGAACTGGCCAAGGTGTACGCAGAGATTTCCGATCAGATCAAATACGTGTCGGAACGGGATTGCGAAGACATTGTTGTTGATCATGCATGCTATCAAAAGTTCTCCAGCGAAGTTGTCCTACTTGACGAGACGACGGGGGCAGAAGGAGGCAAAATGGATGCATACAAAGGTATTGTGCCTTTTGCTTTGCGCGAAGTAGAAGAAAAGCAGCCTGACGGGACGGTGGTGAAAACCACCTATTGCGAAGTGATGATAGCGGACCCGAGGAAAATAGGGGAGGTCGGAAACTTTGTTCATCCTTACCAACACAAATTAAACATTTCGACTGAAACGGCCGTGAACAATCTGTATCGCCGTTTTTATGCAAAAACCGAAAAAGTGATCGATCAGCTGATTGTTCAACATCGCGAACTCACCATGAACCATAAAGATGTTACACAAGAAGCGCCGAATTTGGTTACAGATTTGCTCGGTAATATTTTGCGCTATGCCTGCCAAAACAGGGTTTCCGACATATATTTCCACGGCACGGGTAGTGCTGTCGTCATTAAACTCAGCGTTGACGGCAGTTCGTTTGTGTTCAGGACAATATCGTCAGCGCTCTACGAAAAGATGTTTACAATCATGCTGTTGAATCTTCCGTTCAGCGACCAACAAGTTCGCGAATCTGTATTTAAAGATGCGCATTTGTTATTTAAGGATGCGGCAGAGGCGCGGTTTAGGGATGTTTTCAGCCGGTATCGTTTCCGTATGGAGGTGGGATACTCTAAAGACGAATACACTTCCGTTATCCGTATCCTTGACAGGGAGGCCGAAGTGGCATCTTTGGCGTCGTTAAATTTTGACAAAACCACGCTGGAGACGCTCAAACGGTATATACGGACCTCTACTGGACTTGTTGCGGTAACGGGGCCTACCGGGTCCGGTAAGACGACAACATTATACGCAATGTTAAAAGAGATAGACCCGATTCACCGACCTGTGCAAACGGCTGAAAACCCGGTCGAGTACACACATGGCATGTGGATGCAATACGAAGTTCCGGCTAATACGGATTCGGCGAAAGAGGGGGAAGCGTGGCAGAATATATTGAAAGGCCTGCTGCGTAACGCACCCAAGGTGATTTTGATGGGTGAGGTTCGCGATAGCGGCACGGCGTCCATTTTGATGAACGCATCCGACACCGGTCACTTGGTTTTTACCACCCTGCATACCAATACCGCTTCATCCGCTATTCACCGCCTGTTCAAACTGCAAGTCAGACCGGGCGATTTAGCCAACCAATTGTTAGGTGTCATTGCGCAGCGTTTGGTCAGGAAGGTGTGTCCGAAATGCGGTGTTCCCCCGGAAGGTGAGAAGCTTCATGAGACGGTTTCTGTTTTGAAGAAATACCTACCGGAAGAGGAAGTCGCCAAATTGAACGAGGGCAACCTACGGGTGGCAAGAGACGGCGGGTGCGAACATTGCAACCATATGGGGTATAAGGGTCGGCATATTGTTTACGAGGTTTTGGACAATAACAACATTGTCCAGCAGGCCATCGAAAAGGGGTCTACCGTGTCGGAAATCGGGAAGGTTGGCTTGCGTCCGTATTATCATATGTGGCACAACGGTCTGCGCCTTGTCTTATCAGGCGTAACATCTTTGGATGCGGTTATGGCAGAAGTAAAACCCGAAACATGGCTTGTGCCCGAGCACGAGAAAACAGAGGATAACACTGAGAGCGCTGGGCGGTGAGGATAAATAAATATGGAAAAAGCATATAATTACTACGGCAGGAACTCGCGAGATAAAGAAGTAAAGGGGGTAATTTTTGCCGAAAGCCCGGAAATTGCGAAGAAACAATTAGAGAGCATGGGGATCAACGTCTTATCGTATCCCACGCTGAATTTATGGGCGACGCTGCAAGGAATAGGGCAGGACGGTTTTGATAAGAGGTCACTTCTTCGTTTTTATGCGACGATGGGGCGCGGTGTCGAACGTGGACGGAACGTCAGTACGGTTTTGTCCGAGTCTTCGGGCTACATTACCGATGTGCGGCTGAAGCAGGCCGTATCTTTGGTTTCTTTTGCGGTAGTGAACGGCCAGGCGTTGTCAAAGGCGATGCAGGGAGCCGGGTTTGTTGAACGGGACGCTTCTCTTATCGAGGCCGCGACCCGTTCCAGCAGGCTGCCTGATGCTTTTAAAAATCTTCACGAGGAACTTGATACTGAGGTTCAGCTTACCAGAAAAATAAAATCGTCATTAAGGACGCCGATTTTTGCTTTGGGTTTGATGTACGTGATGACATATTGCGCCATGATTTTTATCATTCCCATCATGTCGGAAAAGCTTAGGAACACCGGTGGCAGGAAGCTCCCCCTTTGGGTGGAGACTGTTTATGATGTGTCCGGATGGATCAACGCCAACTTGTGGCTCGCCACTGCTTTGTATGTATCCGCCGGCATCGGTTTGGTTGTTTTTTTTAGATCGGACCTTTTTAAGCGGCTCTTGGACAAAATCCGGATTATTAACAGCATATCAGTCAAGAAAGACCTTGCACAGACTTGGAATTCGTATGCCTTGCTGTTACAGGCCGGAATACCGTCCTACACTATTGCTGAAATGGTCTCTAAGGCGGCTGGGCGACCGGAAAATCGGGAAAGGTTTAAGAACGTCGGAAACCGAATGAGAAGCGGCGCGAAGCTACAGAATGTTGTTAAAGATGTGGGCTTCCCGGAGTTTTTGTGTAATGAAATTAGCGCAGCCGTAAGCTCGAATGATGTACCGAGAGGGATTCAAGATATGGTTAACGGATTTAAGCAAGACGTCAACCTCATGATGGAAATACTACAGGAGAGGGTAAAAGTGTGGTCGACCATTGTGGTTGCTTTGTTTATTTTGTTATTCGTATTTTTAACCTACATGCCGATGTTTGTTTCGATTTTGTCACATATGTAGGCGAACCAGTTTATTTTTACCGTGTAAAACGGTTAAAATAGAGCCGCTGCAGTATATTCTCCGTACTGTCAGTATTTTGTTAATTTTTTCTAGGATAAAAAAATGAACCACAAATTTAAAACGTATCGGGGGAATGCCGAAAAGGGTTTTACCCTGGTTGAACTCCTTATTGCACTGGTCGTAATTGTCGTACTGGCTGGCATCTCGCTGACATACTTCAACACCAGCGGCTCGAAGGGTAAAGCGCTGTATGCGATGATGTCCGAAACCGCGGATGCCGCAGAAATATTCCGTGCGGATGTTTCTTGTTACCCGCTGACAACCGGCGTGCTGCTTCAAGACCCTGGCAAGGCCAACAAGACGGCATCTTGGTGTCCGAATCTGAGCGTAGGTGCCAACTGGAAAGGCCCTTATGTCAAACCGAACCCGATGGTTAACGGCAACATTGTACTGGGCAACATCTCTCCAAACCTGACGCTGCATGTGGCGCGCTGCGTAGGCACGAACTGCCGTCAAAACGGTCCTACCGGTGCTGCGGTTAAAGTGAACACTAACGGCATCGGAGCCGGCGGTCCTATGTCCGCAAACAACACCTATTGGATGATTGTAGCCAACAACGTACCTAAAGATATTGCGATTGCTGCCGTTACATCCTGCAACGGTAATGAAAGCATTACCAAAAACAGTACCAAAGGTGCGATTGAAAAATGCGGTATGGAAGCAAGCGGTCCGGAACTTGGACAAGTGGCCTTGCTGTATGCTCAAGGCCGTGGCACATTGGGACGTTAAACCCTGAAACGGAAAGAGCCGGCAATATCCGGCTCTTTTTCTTGGAAAAGCCGAAAACGGCAGGTAATATATACGGACAGAAAAGGTTTTTAATAAGGGTGGCTGAAAATGCTTAGGAAACGACGGGGTTTTGTATCACCCTATAAAAGTCAGGGCGGCATGGCCGTGGCGGCAATGGTTGTTTTTTTGGGGGCAATCGTTTTTGCCGGTTTTGTGTATTTTTTCCAAATTGAACAACGAAGCCTCTTGAATCGCGAAGAAAATGAGAAGGAGCGGTATATGGAGGAGGTGGCGGAAAACCTGGAGGGCTGGTATGAAAAAAACTCGGCTAATCTTGATTTGAAATTCAAGGCCGATCTAAACAATTTGATGACGCATGAATCCCAGTTTTTGTCCGCCGATGAAGTTTTGAGCAGGTTGGAGAAAGAATATCCCGGCCCCCGTAAATACGGTATCCAGTTTTTGGTCAGTCCGGAAGCCTGCACTAACGATAAGACCATTGCCGGCAACTCTATGGTGTGTTTTAAAAAACTGGCGGCATACATTCAGGACGGGCGCAATGCGGGGGTAGGAAAGCCTTCCTTTGTTAAGGGGCCCGCCGGAGCGACAGACGATTACGCTTTTGAGCCGAATGGAAACCGTTTGTATACGGTAGTGAACGGCCGGGACATTCAAAGTAAAAAATTGGCGGACACTCTTTCGCGCATGCAGTCCAATGCCGAGAGAATGGAAGTCTTTGCCAGGGCAAAACTTCAAAGCGATCCGAATCATGATGTTTCGTTCAATTATTTTAAAGCGCAGGATTGTGCACAACCACGGGATGACGAAGTTCGCTGCACCGGTGGGTTTAAATCATTTGGCAGCGAGGCGGAGCTTAAAAAATACGGGTATCAGCAGATGTTCGGTTTGAGCATGAATGACATGACTAACGATTGGGGCACTCCGATATGGCTGAATAACGACAACAACGGCGGGAATATACGCGGGCAGCGCTATACACCGATGCAATACGCTGACGTTCACTGGCCACCGTTTACGGCTGTATACACAACTGTTACGCCGTGGGGCTTTGCCGTTTCCGTGAAGGCGACCCAACTGATTAACTGACATGGAGGAAACATGGAAGAATTTGAAATGCAACAAGGCGGTGTTCCGACAGGGGACGTCGAGCTAAATGCCGCATTAAAAAGGGGGATTCAAAAGTTTGATGTATTAAACAGTTGGCTCCATGAGAATGAAATCCATTTTTCTGATCTTCATATTGAAGAAGGAAATGAAGTAGCAGTAAGAACATCGCGGGGGTACGGTCCGTTTTCGGTCCTTTTCGAAGGCATGTCATATCCGGGCATACTGGCCGAAAAGTGGGAAAAACAGCATTTTATCGGCCTGATTTCCCAATATCGCAGCAGTCTGTTGAGCGGGAGCGGATTGGTCGGAGACAGTCTGTCTTTCCCCAGTGCGCAACGTGTTTTATTTGAACGGATACAAGAAGGGGGCGGAGCTTTGGATTTTCCGATAGCAACGGAAAAGGCTCGATACCGCGTTAATATGTATTATTACGGCGGGCGCCAGAAGTTGGGTATAGCCGCTCGCCGGTTGAATACGGAGGTCCCTGCGTTCGATTCCTTATCCTTGCCGGAGCCGTTGAAGCATGTTTGCACGAAACAGAAAGGTCTAGTGCTGGTTACAGGGCCTACCGGCTCAGGAAAATCCACAACTTTGGCTGCAATGTTGGATTTTATTAACGCCAATCAAAACAAACATATTATTTCAATCGAAGACCCTATCGAGTATGTCCATCATTCGAAAAAATCCGTTATGACACAACGGGAGGTAGGCGTGGATGCCGACAGTTTCGAAAGCGGGGTTGTGGCTGCGATGCGGCAAGACCCTGACGTCATTCTCGTCGGTGAGATTCGGGACCGCGAGACGGCAGAGGCTGCTTTAAGTGCGGCAAACACCGGGCACCTGGTGTTTAGCACGCTGCACACGAACAGTGCTGAGATGACCTGTAACCGGATCATGGGCTTCTTTACTTCAGATGACGAGAATCGGATTTTAGACTTATTGAGTTCGAATCTGCTTTGTACAACAGCCCAAGTTTTGGCTCCGCGTGCCGATGGCGAGGGGAAAGTGATGATTTGCGAATTGATGTTGCAAAATGATGAAGTCAGGAGCAACATTTTCTCTCGTAATTTTAAAGGTTTAGAGAACGCAATCTTGTCAGGTAAGGATATGGGCATGATGCTCCTTAACGCCCAATTGGAAGAGCTCGTCCATCGCGGAGTGATTACCCGCGACACGGCTCTATCTTTGACCACCAATGAGGCCGACATGCGTTTTAGACTGTCAGCGTAATAACACATCAGGAAATAAATTATGCCTACTTATAAGATACGTCCTTATAGACAAAACATCCTGCGCCCTATGCGGCAAAAAGGCTTCACGCTGATAGAGCTTCTCATCGCCCTCGCCTTGGGGGTCATTTTGGTTGCCGGTTTCAGTTTTGCCGTCTTTCAATATCTTAAATTTGCAGAACGGCGTGACACCGAGCAACGGATTAGGGACTTGGTACAGGCGACAAGGGCCATGTATGCCAAAGAGGCTCCCGATATTGCCTCCGACCCGAAGGGTAATGTGCAACGCCTTTTGTTGTCCGACAACCGTCAGATGGTTACTTACGGGTGCACTGATGCCGAGACGGACAACGAGCCGCAGCGCAAGAATCTATATCCTCTGATGAATTTCACGCAACTTTCTTCTAGCAACTTATCTACAGATGGGCATAAACGGACAGTGTGCACGTTTATCTCGCCTTTGTTGTATAGGGACACGGCCGGTACGCGGATATACTACCGATCCGTTGCTTTTGTCTCGCGCGGAGAGAACGGAGTGTTCGAGCCTGCCGTCAAGAACAAGCCTTTGTTTGTCCCTGAAAATCCGAAGGCCACCATAGAGGCGTCAACAGGCGCGGTGAATACCAACTACATCCTTCAGTTACACCCTGAAGCCGACGATGTCGGGGCAGTCATGGACGGTTATCAGGTGATGGCGGACGGCCTGGCTGAAACGCAGAGTAGGTTGAATAAACTGAAAGATGTTTACCAGACTTACTTCAAAGTTGGCTATTTAGCCAATGCGTCAAGAAATATGGCTCTGGATTATTTCATGTATGCGCCGGATGCAAAAACCATGACCGATCCTTCTCGTACATTGATTCAAAACACCCACAATTCGGTTGGTACGCCGCACTTGATGCAGGGGGTTTCCGCAGCATTTTTCCGTTCGCCGGGCAACGGCGGGCCTGCCGTACTGCGCCTCGCTTCGGACGGTGGAGGAAAACCCGGCCTGTTTACGAATTCGAGCGACGGGAACGTCATGGCGAAAAACAGACTGGCCGAGTTTGGTTTGGCGCCGACCGACTTATACGACGGATGGGGAAATTCGATTTATATGGATAACTCGTCCCCTGAAGTTCGTTCCCCGCTGAATCCTGTAGAGAGCCGTCGTGTTCCACCGTTTACGGCCAGATTTATTGCCTACATGCCGTCACCCAAGGGTGCGGCGCAGCAGCGGACGGCGTTTTCGGTAACGGCCATCGGTGTGTACTAACGCCCGTTTTATTTGAACAACCTGTGCCGGTGTTGGTATTATGGTAAAAGCAGTAATTTAGATTGAGGAACAAAATGAAGACAAATTTCAAAACCCTTGCCGCGGCAATCATTGTTATGTGCGGCAGCATTTCTGCCGCACATGCGGTAGAAGCATTAAAACCCGGTTTTCCTGGCAAAGCGGCAGTGAATAGCACCGAAACACGCAATCCGTTCTCAGGGGCGTCCGTTTATATGCAGGAACGGGCAAAAGCCATTGACGAACGCAGGATGGGTGTAACGGAAGGTACCGTTGCCAACGAGCAGGCCAACAATATCCTGGAAGGCAAAAAAATCCAGTATGAGGCAGAACGTTTGGAGATCGAACACCGGCGGTTGCTTGACGAAGAGGCGGACCGCAAAGCCGCCCGGGCGGAAGAGCTTCGCAAAAAAAAGGCCGAGCGGGAGCGGGAACGGCGGCTGAATGAAAAAACGGCCGTCAGCGCGAAAAAGGGCAAACCCGTTTATCAGCCCGTCGTAATAGACGCGCGCACTCCCGTGGCTGAAGCGCCGGTGTTACAGGGTGTTTACGTCATTGACGGAGTTCACTATGCCAATGTCCTATATAATGGCGGCACGTACCGGGTGAAGAACGGCAGCATTGTCGGTGGGCGCGAAATCGGCAGTTTGTCCGTCAGTGGTTTTGACTGGGGCGGCCGTCCGGTATGGAATACGGCCGTTTTGAACCCGCCACGTGTAGGCAACACGGATTTCTTTGTCGGCAATGATATTGCCAAAATCCAAGCGGCGAAATCCTTGGAGGCCGCCCTAAATGGTGAGATGCCTGCAGTTCAGCAAGGTGGTGACAATATTGTGGTTCAAAACGACGGCATCCAGCGTATACCGTTCAGTACGGGTACGCTGGCTAGTGAAAAAGGCTCGGCTGCCGAAACACTTGTGCCGGATGGTAACGGTACCCAACAGAGCGCGGGGCGCAGCATGATAGATGACCTGCCGCCGCCGCCGGCTTACGGAAGATAAAAAGAACCGCTGCTTTTACGGCAGCGGTTTTTCGTAATTATTTCTTTGTATGCTTCCTATTATACTGGGAGCAGGCGTCCCAAATGACGCCGTCCGCCCTGACGCCCCTATAAACATAAGATCGGCATACAGGGCAGATACCGATCGGTTTTGCCGGCGCACCGTCTTCCCCTTCCGGTATCACAGCGGCACATTTTGAACAACAGAAGAAGGGTCCTTTCGGGCCTATCTTACGTTCTACAAGGTCTGCGCAGACGCCGTCGCAACCGCAGGCCTTTATTTCATCAGAGGCTTGCGAGAAGGGTAGAAGCGTGTGCCCGTTATTGTTTTTCCGGCGGTAAAAAAGGGTCATTTATCCGGCCCCCATCCCGACCCTGTCCGCAGACGGGAGGATTCCCCCGGTGCGATTCCCCTGGCTTTTCTTTCGTAAGCCTCGTCAAAAAGTCGGGCGGACGGGGAGTTTGCGGCAGCATTTTTGATGATGGAGTCTGCCAGTTCTGCCAACCCGAAGCCGGGGGTATCAAAAAAGCTGCATGCCGCGGCGACCGCGTCCCAATCTATCCCCTTCGGGTATATTTGCTCTTCTTCATTTTGCGAAGCCTGAACTGCGGCTGCTGCTGCGGATCGGCAAAGCAAATGGAGCGGCTCCGGGTTGGCGGCGACAACCGATATGTGCGGGTATTCTGCGGCAAGTTTTGCCTTTAGTTTGACAAAGGCATTCATCCCGGCACCTTTGATGTCGTAATCGGCGGCCACGACGATGGTTTTCAGTTCCGCTTTCAGATCATCCGGAATTTCAAAGGTTGCCAATGCCCCGGCAACGAGGGTTGCATAAACGGGGGCTTTTAACGGGCAGAGGGAGGCAAATGCGGTCATGGTCTCGATACCTTCGCCCACAAACAAGACTTCCCTGGTGTCGATGAAGGGTGCGTAAGGAGGGTAGAGCAGTACGGATGCTCCGGTATAGCCCCCCCAATCGGATGTTTTTTTGGGAATTTCAACTTCCGCCTTCTTAAAGAGCAAAGGTGCGGTCAAACGCTGTGTGTCCGAAAGAGAGGCGGGGAGCATATCGGCTCCAACCCCTGCAGACGGGTCTTCGGGCGGATGGTATGCGAAAGGAACGGGGTCCAAGTAAATACGGTGCATGGCCAGGAATTTCCGCCCGTACTTTTTCTCGTTCGGATTGAAGGTAGTCAAGGCGAGCGGTGCCAGAATGCAATAATGATACGAAATAGGTTCCCCTTTGTTAAAGTAGGGTATTTTCTCTCCGACCCGGATATTCTGCGGCAGGTTGTCCACCTGCAAACCCCGCTGGCGGAAATATGCGGCCAAGATATGGCTGTTGTCATCCTGGCCGGCCGCTTCCCATTGTTGTTGCGCCCGCTCTCTGGCGCGCCGGTTTTTTTCTTCTTCGCTTATCCTGTTTTCCGAAGGTGCGCCGGACATGTTGAGACTCTCCAGCGACAGGGCGGGGTAGAGATCGTGTCCGTGGTTGAGGTAATGGGCTATTTTTTTGTAGGCATCCCTGATGTTGTAACTCTCGTCATCTTCGCCCGGTCTTCTTTGCGGCGACTGATATTGCGGGGATGCTTCGAGTTTGCCGTTTTTGTTCAACCAAGCGGCCAATCGCGCCCCGGACGAAAAAGAGCCGCATGTGTTACATACGCCTGCGCCCCTTTGGGGCGCATCTTTGAAGAATCTAAAGCCGTCTTTCCCCCCGTGTACGGGGCAGGCGGTATGTTTGCCCGTTGTCAGGAAGGCATGGATGGCGGGGCGCAAGTCAGGCGCAATAGCGTTGAAAATTTCAAGCCATCTCCCTTCTGCCTGATCGGGCACGCTTTCTCTTCGTTTGGTTTGATTGTTCTCATGCATGATTCAAACGTCCTTATTATATGGTTCCCGGCATATAGCCGATTGTGCCGTCATATATCCAGCCTCCCTGTTTTTCGTTGTAAGTGTAGCATTCGAAAAGTGTCGGCCGGTGTGCGTTCTCGTTACCGAATGCTTTGCAAACCCTTCTTTTTGAATAACGGACGGGCGGGAATTCCTTGCGTTTAACGGAGGTGTTGTGGCGTTCTGCGCGTATCTGTTGGCGGGTTTGCACAGGGGGACGGGAGTGCGCCCCGGTTTTTTTTTCCGCTGTCGCGAGGGTCAGCACCAGCACAACGGTAACGGCGGCAGATGCAAGCACGGCAACAGCTTTTCCCGCCGCGGGCATCGAGTGCCAAAATCCGGCCGCGGTGGCGGCTACGCTTTTTATTTTATCAGGCACGGAACGATTCATATTTTTCCAATACTTCACGAAGGCCAACGGATGCTTCAACCGTTCTCGGCCCTTGTTTTAGGAGCATGCGGACATATTCCTCGTCTTCAGGGTGTTTTTTCAGATGATCATACATGACATTTTCATAATGGAATTGGTTTAGGATTACGGATGCTTCCACAAAAGGCCGGCGGACATGGGAGAGCAGGGCGCGCCACAAAATAAAGGGGTTACTGGTGGCCGTATAGGCGGACGGAACCCCGGTCAGTGTCCGCAACCAAAGGAAACGTACCGGCGCAAAGACCATGAATTTTTTTGCCTCAGTGAACAGGTGTAAAACGAAGGTGCGCTCATAGCAAGCCGCTTTGATGCAGCGTTCCCACGCGGTTTTACGCATAGACGGCATCCCCTTGCGTGGCGATTTGTCCGGTATGACAACAATAAGTTGCTCCATAACCTGCTTGCATAGCATGTCTTGCCAAACGATATTGCCGTCCGTATCGAGTTTCAGGCGCGGGCCTATTTCGCGGGCAAGTCTCGATACACCATCTTCTATCCCGTATTTCCCAATAAAATCCAGAGGCTGCATCCCTTCTTTGAAATTCGTTTCTTTGAATTCAAATTCAAAAGACCCTGCTTTTAAACGCAACAGGTTTGGAGACAGCAACTTGTCATTGCCTTTCAGTACGGAAACTTCCGCCAACCACGGGAACCGCTTCCAGATATTTGTCATCACGAGGTCCATCGTGAATGTATCCACCGTATTGAAAGACCCGCCGTATGTTCTGGCATAAGCGATGGCGAAAATTAAGAAAAACGGTGCGACGACCAACCTGTATATATGGTACAGACTTGCGTTGACCTTTTCAAAAGTCGCGTCACCCCACCTGACGGGACCGTCCCATAAAGTAACAACGGCATCGAACTGGAAGGTCAGCATGAGTTCCACGGTCCGGACAACGCGCCATACGGGGACGAGCGCGTCGCCGTAACGGCCGACAAAAAAATATACGACCCCGATTATGACTAAGATGATGAATATGGTGAACAGAAAATCGTCCGAGGAGTCTGAACTTCCGTGCCTGCTCATCTTCGTCTCCTTTCTTCATTATAGGAATTGACGATTTTATCGACAAACGGGGAAATAAGGCTGCGAACTTCGCTTTCTTCTTCTGCTGTTTGTTTGTTTTCGCGCAGTTTCATCATGTTTTCACGCACGAGGGTATTGATCGAACCCCCGTAAATGGACGCCAACAGCCTGATTGCGTCTTCATAGGGCACACCGGCGTCTTCCACTGCGGACAACAAGGCCATATCTGCCCGGTTGGTTGAGAAGGCCGCCAACCAAGTCGGTCCGATGAAGCTTTTTAAAACCTGGGTGCTTTCATTGATGGTCGTTCCGTCCGGCATATTTTGCAGTGAAGTGGCGTTCATCATGAAGGTTGCGCCATCCCGCCCCGCCCCTTTTACCTGGGTGCGCAGTGCCTCTTGGGTGCTTGACGTCCACCCGTACATTTCGGAAAGCCCTTTCGCTTCAGATTCCTTATCAACCCTCATAATGACACGGGTGGTGCTGTTTGAGGCCATCGCCGGCGTGAAGTCCATATACATTTGCGAGAAACCGCCCGTGAAACCGTTGTGTTTGCGCAATGTTCTGCCATCATCTTCAATGACGTCCGTAATCATTTTGATACCGGACATTCTGTGCAGTTCGTCGTACAGGAAATATTTGTTGACGGTATCCAGGCGTTCCACGTCCTCCTTGTACACCATACGGGCCGTTTCAGGCATCTCCTCCAGCAGATCGCGCGAGAACAACATACTTTTGGCAAGAACTTTCCGTGCCGCCATAAACCCCAAGGAAGTCGAACGCCTTCCGTTTGGTGTTTGGTCTTTGGATATTTTACCCAAGTCGATGACGCAGATATCGGAAAGTTCGTAATTGAAAGTGCTGGTCTTTGACAAGGAAGGGTAGGAGTTGACAAAAGTCTGCAATTTGCGCTGCGCGAGCGTGATGGTTTCCCGGCCTCTCCCGCCCGTGAACAAACTTGCGATCGTTTTCGAGCGTGGCAGGATGCCGATTAGGTCCATTAAGGTGGGCACGACGAAACGGTGGATGTCGGTTGCGATTTTATATTCGCCTTTAGCAATGGCCAGTTGCTCCAGGGTCCACCAAGTGATGTTTTTTTCCCTTAGCCGGGTCTGCGCTTCCGGTTGGCTCCGGGCCCACTCGGTCAGTTTTTTGTCCGCTGATGGATCAAACAGTCTCGGATTCTCGATAAATTCAGTGTAGGTTTCATCCAAGAGATTCTTAATCAGATCGCCCGCGCCTTCTATCGGTTTATCCTCGCCGATTTCGGTAAGGATGAACGCCAGGAATGCTTCTTGTGCAATCCTTTCATGGGTAAGCGGCTTTTGGCACCCGGTGTAGAGGTCCAGCATGTTGATACCGAACTTCTCGTTTAACTCAAATTCCAAATGTTGGAAGTGTTCGGCTACTTCTTCGGTGCGCGAGATTTTTTTGTACAGTCGGATTGCGTTTTTTAACGAGTTACCGACATCTATTGCCGCTATTTTAGGGAATCCGACCTGGGACGGGTCCAATATCGCCGCTTTGACCAGGCAGTTCAACCAAACGGACTTACCGCCGCCAGGAGGGGCGAAACCCAAAAGGAACCAGTTTTGCTGCTTGTCGGATATCGGTTGGTACAGATAGAGTTTGTTTTCGCGGTCAAGAAAGGCCATTGTCCCTTTTTGCCACGGAGAGGAAAGCATTTTGTACGGTAGCGAATCGAGCATATAGTCAAAACCGTGCACCATAATGTAGCGCAACTGGTCGGACCAACCCGGAATACCCGCTGTGAAAGCCAAGGCCGGGTCGCCATACTCTGTTGTGCTTTGCGCGTTCCCCCATTGTTCTAGAGCGGAACTTATTTTTCTGAGTTGTTCGGAACATTGTGATTCATGTTCGGCCCACGTGGCGATTTGCACGTTCACACCGGCCATAGAGACACCGCTGTTCATCAACTCAAACAGGGTATCGCACCCTTTGGCGATTGCTTTGTTACGCCCGCTGAAGAAGGAAGCCACGTAGGCTGCCGCCCGTTTGGACGAAACGGCGGCACGAAAACGGTCGGCCCCGCCGTATAGTGTGACACTGAAGCGGAACGGGATGTCGGCGGGTATGTTTTCCAGCAGGTTGTCGAATGACTTTGGCATCTGAGGCATGGTGGTCATCAGCTGGGTGGCCACGAAACGGTTGCCGAATTTCGCCAGTTCGCTATCAAACGAATAACGCCGAATGGGCGCGGCGGCAAGTTGTTTTTTCAAACTGGGGTGCGACAAATGTGAGATGCCCGATGGAATGGCGAATTCGCAATCGCCCAACCGAATCGGGCTGACGTCGACATAGTTTCCGCCCATACGCCCCCTTTCCTCTTCAAACAACGGAAGTACAGGCTCCCATCCTTCCGTGTGTTTTTCCGGGAAGAGCATGGCGCGGTACAGTTTCAGTGTTTCCCTCAAAGTAAGCAGCCGGTTACTTACCTTCCAGTTGTTGACCAACAAATTTCGGACATCGTTGACATTTGAAATATGCTGCTGGCGCGCGACGTCTGCTTCCATGTAATACTGCATACCGGTCGGCATTATGGTCGGAAAATCTGGAGACAGTCTGCTTTTTAATTCTTGTCGGGCATTTTTATCTGCCTCTTTGCTCAACAATTTAAACGGGCTCGTCGTGACGGCGACATAGACTTCCGTCATCAGCATGTGCTCCCGAAGCATTTCCGCATCTTCGTCCAGCAAAGTTTCCATGTTCAACCCGAGAGATTCGGCTTTGTTTTTTAACGGCGTGATGTACTGACGCAATGCTGCGCCACTTCCTTTTTTGTCGCGCGTGTAAACAATTTGGATTTGGATGTTGTCCCGTTTGAGAGTGGAAGATAACGAGGAAACGGTATCTTTGATGATATTGTTTATCTCATTCTGCCCGATAATGTTCAAATTACCGATAACCTTGAATACCGAGGTCAGGCAGTTGTTTTCATCGAAGTAGGTATGGCTGTCGATGATGCCTTTTATCGGGATGTAATCCGTTACTCGGGAACGGGTTGTCTTTTGTTTGAAATTTACGATTTGGTCGAAAAAGGAGGCTACTTTTACGCCTAGTGGGCGAGCGTCTTTTTCCTCTGCGGGGTTGTTCTTTTTAGCCATGTTTATAATCCGTTTTCAAAAAATAAAAATCCGGCCTCCAAACCGTGGCGTCTGATTTCTGCTCGTTCGCTGTCGGAGAAGGCAATGAAGATTTTGTTTAAGGCCAATCCGTTTGGCGTCACTCCGTATTTGCGAACGAGGTGTTCGGCGAGGAAGCAGGACGCCAAATGCGCATTCGCGCGAAGCCAAGCGTCGGCCGGGGTGTTGTATTTTAGAGAGGGTGCCATGTAGTACGCTTCCGCCCGTAGACCGTCCAACCAAGAAAATGGCGACAATTCGGTTTTAAAAACACCTTCGGTATGGGCAGGGTGTTCAACTACGGCATCGGTAGTCAGCATATGGGTAGCCGTAATGTCGGCACGCTCCGAAAGCCATAACGCCTCGTTTGAAGTCCACACGATACGCCCCATGTCCAAAAAATCTCGGATAACGGGATCGGCGTTGCTGATGCTCATGCGCACGAAGCCCATTTTGTCTTTGAAAATATGTTTGATGTCTGCAGAAGTGAAATGCCCCCTTATTTCTTTGGGCGGTTTTGAAAAATCCGGCATCGGGCAGCGCACCAACTGTGCGGTCGTGTCAAACCGGCCGAGTTTTAACACGCCGGCCGAAAGGGCAGCGTTTTTCTGCGTTCCCTGCCAAAAATCCACCAAAGCCTCTACTGCAGCCGTCTGCCACAGGCTGTGAGAGGTCAGACCCGGCAGGCTTCTGGCCGCCGCTGCCGCAAGTGAAGGCTCGTCGCGCAGGAATGCTGCTTCCTTTCCGAACCGCAAAGGGGCGGCCATTGCGCCCAGATGGCGGGCGCATGACAAGGGGTCTTTCCCCGCAATACCCAGTTCGAGCAGCAAAGCGTCTGTCTGCTGTCGCAGGAAGAAACGGTTTTTCAGGTGCGAGCGCGGGCGGGAAGAGTCAAAAGGCTGATTAGTCAGCCAGAGGGTCCCGCTTGGGAGCTCCCGAATATCGGAGAAAAACACTCCGCCGTCATCCGGGTTCATTTCCGTGCTCCATGCGTAACCCTGCTTAAACAAGGGCGCGGTGGCAATAGCGACACCCAAAGGGGATGGCGTATCGACGGAGCATTCTTTAGGCTGTTCGGGAACAGAGATATCCCTGCGTTTTAATACGGCCATCGTTTGCTGACCCCCTTTTTTCTTTCAAGCTGGTTCCGGTCCGGGTAGCAAACATTCTCTCCGTACCGCCGTTCCAAAATTCTTGGGACTTGCCAGGCTTTGATTCGTTTTTTTTTCAGGTACAGAAAGAGAACGAGGGTGAAACCGATCAAGTACCACGACATCTTGAACATGGGTAGGATCAACAGGGCAAAGACCAAAGCCGGATTTCCCTCGACCCACAATATACGCACAGGCATTTGTGAAAATACGGGAGGGTATGTGTTTTTCGCGTCAGAAGACCTGAATGTGGTTGATCTGGGTATGAGGTATTCCGCGTCTGTCGGTTTGTGTTCTGTTTTTGCCATATCTGCTCCAATTTAATTGTCTAATTCTGACAGAATGGCCTTTGCGTTTTCAAGTTTATCCGCGTCTGTTTTGCTCCGGTCGGAAGCGGAAATCTCTAATTTGCGCAAAAGGTCGCCCCTTCCGCGGGCCAGTAGGTAGAAGGGGACATCCGCGCCGGAGAGGTGTTCGGGGGAGGCCTCCGCAGCGTCAAACCCCGTTTTGATCAGAGCGGCCAAATGAACGTAGCCTCCGGTTTTGTTTCTAATCCACATGATTGATTAGGCCTTTCATTTTTTGTTGTTTGATTTTTCTTCCGTAACTCGGATGGGGTCTTGCAGTGAGGCGGCTATGGAATTAAACGTGTCGGCGCTAATCACCCCTTCCATGTATCGGTTTAGTGCGCAATCAATCATGGACGACCCTCCGTTTTTGACATAGGAAGCCATTTTCCCGCTGATCTCTTCATCCCGGGTCAGTTCGCGCAACTCGGCCCTCATTGCCGGGCTGATGATCAGATATTCGTGTATGCCGATCCGTCCGGCACCGTCCCACCTGCTTTCCAGCCTTTGCGTCATCACAAGCGACAACTTTTCCAATACGCTACGCATAATTATATTCCGCTCTGAAAGAGGGTACACGCTTGCCAAACGGGATACCGTCCCGGCAACATCGTTGCTGTGTAAGGTGGCCAGCACCAAGTGCCCCGAGTCTGCTGCTTGAAGGGCAAGGTCGACCGTATCTTTATCCCTTAATTCGCCTATCATGATGATGTCCGGGTCCTGCCTCATAGCGGTTCTCATGGCATCCGGGAAATTTTCGAAATCCGTGTTTTTCTCCCTTTGCGTGATAAAACTTCCTTTTTTGCGTTCTACGCTTTCGAATTCGTATTCGATAGGGTCTTCGATCGTAATGATGTGTTCACTGTCTCCGTTCTCCAGCAAATCTCTGATCCAGGCGGCGAAGCTTGATGATTTTCCCGAACCTGTAGGCCCGGTAATCAAAATCAAACCTTTCCGGATGGTACGGATGGCCTCCGTGCATGCCGTGGGGAGCCGAAGGTCATCGATATAAGGCGGACTGCTTGGTGCCCGGCGCATGACGATACGGATACGCTCTTGAGCCATGCATGCGCTGACGCGGTAGCGTGCCGAATGCCAGTTTTCCGTGTCCCGCTGCGGGCGGTATGAAAAATCCGTATCAGTTCCGGCGAGCACACTGCTCCTGATGGCTTCGCTGCTGATGGTGGAGAGGAATTTAATGGCTTTTTCCCGATACATAATCCCCCATTTTTCCTGTTTTTTTAGTTTTCCCTTAATGCGGAAAATCGGATAATCTTCGGTTACGATGTGCAGGTCAGAAGCCCCCATGCTGAAGAATTCCTTTAACATGCGGTCTACCTCACTGCGCAATGACGGGTCAAAATCTTCATTATCGATCATCGTCAAACCTTTCTTGTGTCGTCGTCGTCATTGTATTTCGATATCCCTTTCAGAGTCGGTGCTTTTACAGAAGTCTCGAGGGCCGCTTGGGTCGCGCCATCTCCTTCGGCATAGGCGGCGGCAGCCTCGTCGAGCAGTTCTGCGGCTACTTTGGCATACGTTTTCAAATCCATAGCCGGTACGGTTTTGTTAAGTGTGCCCGGATAATGTTCGGCCGGTTCTTGGTTGAACATACCCTCGTATGGGTCGGCAACCACAATTTCTTCCTGGTACGGGCGATGGCGGTAATCTTGCTCCGGCGACTCCTTCTCTGCCTCCATTTGTTTGCGCAGTTTCTCTTCAAGAAATCCGTTGTCTGCATATTTGGTGCTGTACGAGTGCAAATCCTGCTCGTCCGTATCTAAAGCGCCAAAATTCGCCTGACGGCTCCGCGCATTGTAAGCGGCGGTTCTGGCGCCGTGGGCATAGCGGGTGATAAACGCTGCGGCAAGGAAGCCGTCCCTCAGCGGGTCGGTTTCCCCGTCTTGCAAATCAAGCGCCTCATATTCCTCGCGGTATTTATCCAGAGCGGTCAGAACGTCCTCCACACCGACGTCTTCGTCAGGGCCGGCTCCGCCTTCGGCGGCCTGTTTGAGGATTTCTATCTCGGCGGCGGCGGTAGCGGAATCGGTACCGGCCATTGGGACGAACCGTTGCGGATATACCATGTCCAAATCTTGCCAAGGGCCGCTCCTGTTGTCGAGGAACGTGGATTGGACGATCCACAAATTGCTTTTGTTGATAACCAGCATGCGTCCGTTTTCAAAGTCAAACAGTTGCAGGGGGTCTATCCGGCTCACTTCTTCATATCCGGATTCGCCCTTGTTTTGCCATTTGCTGCTGAAGAACCCCTTGTTTATTTCTTTCCCCTTTTGCAGGAAGAACATGCCTTTCCCGATACGCTCCATCACGGCCTGCATGGTTTCTTTTGAGTCTTCCGTCTTCATGACGATTTTTATATTGGTGTTTGCCCAAATGCGGAGCGCTTCGTCGCCTTTGCCGTCGTCGGCTTTCTTCAGGGAGGCGTAGTCCTGTACGGCAAAAATGGTGGCAAAACCGATGGATCGCGCCTGCGCCGCAACCTCGCCGAACCCCTTCGGGGCGTAGGAGCCGTATTCATCCAGAATGCAGCACATGGGCGTTTCGGAGTTGGTCGGCCGGGATTCCAATTTTTCCAGGCGGCTGCCTTGGACACCTGCTGCGCCCAGCGTTTTGGACAACGAAGAACGGATTTGGTTGACGATGATTTTACCGAGGTTTGAAATGGTGCCTGCGGACTTCTCCATTGACGGCAACATGACGTACAGCGAGCGACGGTTTAGGATAATGTCGTAAATATCCACTTCGGCATTGTCAAACCCCATCATATGCCGGTATGAGTTATTCAGCAGGCCCAGTATCTCGGTAAATTGCATACTGAGGAAGCCCAACTGTTTGTTTGCTTCCGCGCGCCCCTGGTTGTTCTGTTGCGCGCCGGGCTGTCCCGCTGTCGGGCGCGTGTATCCCGGCAAGGCCTCCAGGAAGCGGACAATTTGGATATAGGGCTGGCTTCCTTCCGGCAAGACGTAACGGAAACGCGGGTCGTTGACACGGCTACCATATCCCAAGAGAGACTCGAGCGAGTCCAACGGCATATAGTCGGCAAGCATACCTGCGCCGATTGAAACGCCGTATTCGTCCCTGATGTAGACCAACGCGGCCATCAGGTCGCGCATGAAACCTTCTGCGCGGCCTTTCCACATCGCGCCGTCGCCGCTTGCGGCCGCCATCAGGTCCGACATCATTTCCGACAATTCCGCGGCAGAACCTACCGAGAAAGGGTTGATGGAATTGGTCAGTTCGTACCGGCTGGCGCCTTTTTCGATATTGGTACCGAAATTAAGCAGCAACAGGTTTTCTTCTACACCGAGTCGTGATGCAATGGCAAACAACCTGAACCATGTCTTTACGTCACCCTTACCGTCGACGAAGAGGACGCCCGAACCCTGGGCCATTGCCTGTGCGGACAGGAAGAGCAGCAGTTCTGTCTTACCGGCGCCGGTGGTGCCCATAACGAGGATGTGCTGCCGCATATTGGTGTCGGACATGTAGAGGGGGCGCCCCTCATTGACCTCCAAGCCCAAACAATAAAGGGGGCTCTTGCCGCCGTTTACCTGTATTTTCGGATCGGGTTTGATGTGCGGGTACGGAATCCTGGATGTCTGAAAGCCCACGATTGCGCCGGTAGCCACCGCAGCTTCGGCGAAAACCGGCAGAATCAGGGACACGAGAAGAATCGCGACGATCAATTTCGCGCCGTGGTCGCGAATAAACTCGTGCCACTTCTCTCCGAATGTCATGTCTCGCGGCGACAATCGGGCACGTCGGTAGGTTTGATCCGTTTTCATGTTAATGTTCTATTCCAATGTGGTTGCTTTTATTTTGTCGGCACGGTGTGGTATGAAGCGTCCCCGGAAGCGGGCGCGGCCGGCAAAGGCGCGGCCGACCCGTGTAACTTCGGCGTGGCCCCGTTTTCCGTCATGTAGCCTGCATATAATGCGGGGTCCCCGCCGAATAAATTGGCTATGATGTCATATCGCAAATACCCGACTTCCAATGGGTTTACCCCTTCATGGATCAAGTCTATCTCGTTCACCCCTTCTAATTTTGACAACCAGACGGCCGACAAGCGGTCTTTTTCACGATATAGGTAGTTGGCATAAAGCAAGATGCCCGGTTTCGACCCCGATTCGGCGGACAGTTTTGCGTACTGCTTTCCGGTAGCGAACACCTGCGCCGCTTGTTCGGACTGCCGGGACAGAACGGAGCGGGCAATATCATTTCTGGCTTCGTTCGATCCTTTTTCAGCCGCCGCGATGACATATTTCGCATAGGCGTCGCGATTGCCCATTTCGGACATGACCAAGGCGTAGTTGTACATCCCGTCGGCGCGGCCGTTTTGATCGGCTGCTATTTTGAACCAATAGGCGGCAGCCTTCAGGTCTTGCCCGACAGGGGTGCCCAGATAGTAAGCGCTACCCAACAGCATGAAAGCGTCGGGGTCGTAGTCCAGCGCCCGCTGCTGCCAAGTCATAAACGACTGCCACTTTTCATTGTTTTCCGCACCTTCCGGGAGTGCGGTAACATAATAGCGTTTGTCAACCGCCCAGAATTTCCCTTTCGATTGGGCAAGCGTGTCGAAGGGGGCATCTTTCGCGGTTTTGGATTGCTCCGCGAATGTAACCCATAAGACCGCGGCAAAAATGAGCACGAAGACGGCGTAATATAATGCGCCGTCTTTATCCGGAGGCGTGTATTTTTTCTCAAATCCAAGCATTATTAAGCTCCTGGTGAAAACTCTGAAAAATCCCCTCCCGGCAGAAGCGTGGCGGTATCCGTGAAGTCAGGCGTTTCTTTGTCGGAAGACACCGAAAGCGGTGCGCGTGGGTTTTCTGTAAACATTTTCTGCCCTGCCGCCTTGTCTATGGCGGATTGTCCGATTCCGTCCAGACCGAATTTAGAGATTAGACTTTTGGCGCGGTCGGCATAAGCCGCCTTACCCGCCTGCACCAACGACATGGAATCTTCCAAATAGGCGTTAATATCATCCGTGAGCAACATGGGGGCGGCGGCCCGTATTTTGTTCAAGACTTCCTCTCCCTTCGGGGTCAGTTTCATATAAGAACTGACCAAACCCTTGTTGCACAATGCGGATAGTGTGTGTACCACTTGGGACGGTTGTCCTGTTTTTTCCCTGTGTAAGGTTTTGATGATTTCGCTTTTTGACGGGCGCCGCGAAGTAAACCGCAAGGGCGGCGCTTTCTCCGGGCATATCTGCGGATACGGTGGGGTGAGGTTCAGTCTGGGATAAACCGACAGGAACCCTTTATCGACAAGTATCCACCTTTCGGCTCTAAGCGCGGGACCCTCCGGATCACCTTTTTGTCGCACCGTTAGGACTTCTCTGCGGATTTTCGCATCTTTCATTATGGAGGCGCAGGCTTCGGCCAATACGGTTTTGGCCAATTTTTGATGCCCCGTCGTTTCTTTAAGGGACAGGATGTGGGATGCCGTTGCAATTCCGGTAGGGTGCACCCCGTAGTGTCCGGACATTTCTTCGGACAGGCTCCGCGTGTCTGCGCAAAGGGCGCGGACTTTGTCCGGGGCCTCAAACGGGGACAGATTGACGGATGACAGTATGGCGCGCAAAGAGCCGACCGTTTCCGGCGTATAGGCTTCCGTCATGCTTCTCGGGTACGAAATCAACCCGTTCATATAGGCATCTTGTATATCCGTCAGAACGTCGGTGGGGAAAGCGTCATCTGTTGCAATGCGGGCGAAGATGCTGGCAAACGTGGCAGGAGGCGGCGCGGGGAGGGTAAATTCACTGCTCTCCAGACTGCTTTCGATTACGCCGATCCGGTAGAGGCGAAAAGTCTCCTGCAATGTGTCTGCAACCTTTTTATCACCGGTGGCCATATCGACGTAAAAAGGTCCGTCCTTGTCGTACAGGCACCCCTTGGCATGATATGGGAGCCACGTTTCATCTGTTTTTTTGATCGTGTTCAGAATCGAGAATTGGACGCGCCCGAACCCTGTCCAATCTTCCTCTTGTCCGCCATCGGCGATCGACAGCGGAATCAGGCGGTCTGTCACACGGCGGAACTCCCTTGCGTCCAATGCGGCAACATCGGGGGTAGGCGACAACTTCATGCCGGATATGGACTCGGACGAAACGGCATCCACCGTGCCGCGGCGGATGTTTCGTTGTGAGGTGTACTGCATCAGAAGGCGGTAAACCTGGCCGGCAATATGCTCCCCCTCTTTGTCCGGATCGGTGCAAACAGTGATTTCGTCAAAATTTAGACGTTCCCCGTCAGTCAGGTTCTTTTTTACGGTCGCCAGAAAATCCCTGCCGTTTCGATTCAGCAGTTCTTTGGTGACGCGGAATGAGGCAATGTCGATGCCGGACTCGTCCACGGGCAAGTCGGCAATCAGACCTTTGGTGGCCCATACCGTTACCTTGTCTGCAGGGTAAACTTTTTGCGCGGCGATATGGAAAGCGCGCAGCTTGCCCGGGGCTTCAATGATAAACAAACGCTTTATCATCGCGTCTGTCCTTCCAGCCAGTCTGGGGCCTTCGGTTTTTGCGCGGCAGCGCCTGTCCGCACGACGGATTGGACGGACGACGACGGCAGGACAGGGTGGCCGTTGATTTCTTTCTTCTGTGCCGACGGGGTCGGGGCGAACGGTTCGACCGTCTGTTTTGGGCGCGCTGCAGAAGGTATTTGCTGGCCGGTGCTTCGGGGGCGGGGTGGTTCTGTTTGGAGCCCTTCGGATTTCGTTGATTTCGCCGATTGCTCGGATTTCGTCTTCCCTGACTCAAAGGCTAAAGCCGTTTTCGAAGTGTCCTCAAAAAGCAGCCGTCCGTGTTTGCGTTGGCCGCCCGCAATGATTTCCACATCCGCACTGTCGGCGGCTGATGGCAATATAAGCTCCGGCTTCTGTTCGGTAGCGGCCGCTGTCGCCGTCTTGTTCAAAACCGTTCCTTTTTTATTGCGCCCCTTTTGTTTTTCGATATTCTGTTGCGGGCGGACGTGGTTATCCTGTTGCGGCGGAGCCACGCCGAAGTCTTGGTAGACCCGTTTTTCAACGTCGGCATCTTTCGGGTTGTAGCTGTAATAACGGACAGGGTTGTTGTCGATGTTTCGACGTACTGTTTCCTGCTGCCTGTCGACTGGCGATTGGAAAGACGGAGGAAGCCCTAAGACGGGTGGCGGGACGGTGAAATGCCCGGCAGGTGCGGCATAACGGTCGGTATTGTTGCGGCCGGTCGTGCGCCCGCCGGCTGCGTAATCGGGGAACGGCGGCAAGTCCATGTTCAACACGTTACTACCTGGCGCGCCGGCGGCTTCGGCTTCCAGTTGGGCATATGGGATTTTTGCCGGTGCGGGCGGGATACCTTGATCGGTATCCGGCAATGAGGATGCCGTGCCGGGATCAAAAGACTGCCGGGGCACAATACGAGGCGGTTCTTGGATCGGGCCGGTTTGTTTGATTTCTTTCGACTGCGGAGAGTCTACGGTTTCGCCCAGGTGGGGGACGTTGAAGATCATCAACTCCTCGCGATCTGCCGATTTGCTGTCGTCTTTTGCAATATCGGCCCCCGCTTTGTAGGTTCCGTACATGTGGTAAAGGAACTGGGAGGCAACGGTAATGTCGTATTCTGTATTATCGCTCGACGGAGAGACGGAAAGGATGTCATTCGGGTTGTCGGAGATGCGTCCGGCGAAGCCCAGACTGCGGAACATCTGCCCAAGGTAGATGGCGAAACCGTATGCGTTGTTTTGGTTGTAACAGGAGGTGTTGGAGGTGGCGACTTCCACCATAGCCTTTTTGATGACGCTTTTTTCCACCAGGTAGGAATTTAGGGCGCAGGAAGAAGAGGGGTCTTGGATAATGGCGGCGGCACTGTTGGGGATATTTTTTAAGAATACAATGTCCGCATTTTCCCGCTTGGACGTCAAAGTGAGGGTAATTTTCTTGTCGCTCACCTGATTGATAACGGAAAACAGTTCTGTCCAGTATGGGAACCCGGTCTCGTCAAAAACGGTCAGTTTGTTTTTTTTGAAAAGGACGGCGGATGAACGGCTCGCGCCGAAATAGTGCAAAGGGGAGCCTGACGGCAGCCCTTGCAGGGAGGGGGTTTCGGTCAGTGTTCCGGTGAGTGCTTCAGAATGCGCCAAGGATGACAGGCCGAACAAGAGAACCGCGGCCGGTAACAATTTCAGGCGGGTGGGTAAAAATTTCATATTTTATCTCCGGCCCGCCTTCTGTCATGACGGGCTAAAACAGACCGGTGTCGTACCGGTATGGGTTGGAGTTGCCGATCTGTCGGCTGACAGACCTCCATTCTCCCAAAACTATATCGGGCATGGCAAATTTTTCGCCGTCTGTTTTCAATTCCCGCAGTGTTCGTCGCACACCTGTTTCACTTTCGGCCTTTTTCAAGAAAGCCTCCTTGTGGAAAATAATGTTTCCGCGCGGCGTTTTTTCAAGCCACTGTACGTCAAAAAGGAAGACTCCGGAGATGACCCGCCAATCGCCCGGCGGGAGGCCCAAATCTTCAGGGTTCAGTTTGAGTTTCGGCTGCGAGAGTACGGAATTCCAGTCCAGGGTGTTTTCGGCCATTGCCGATTGGATGGCCTGTTTGGCTGCGATATCCTCCTGTCCAAGTCTGACAACCGACAGTCCGTGCTTGGAGACCGCATCCAAATATTCGGGCGTTTGGTAAATATCTTCCACTATTTTGCTGGTACCGTACTCGGCGGCAATCCCGTCAGCCGTAACGGCTGCGGTGTGGCTCCCCGCAGGTTGGAGCATTACCCTTCCTTCCCTGTCGGTACTGCCGGGAAGTCCCTTCGCCGGGGCATATCCGCTCTCGCTGATCGACAACGGCGACAAGTTTGAAACGCCGCCTGTTTCCTTTGTTTTACCTTCGGTTTCGCTGAAGGTATCGGCGTTTCGGTTTTGAGCGGTGTGCGACGGGTGTTGCTGTTTTTGGTTGGTTGGCAAAGGGTCGGTGAAACCGCCGGATGCGGAAACCTTGCCGTCGTTGGCGGAGGACAAAACACCGTTCGCGACGGCCTTCTCCGTCAGATCGGCTGTCACCTCCCGGCCGCGGGCGCCGGGTCCATCCACGCCACGGTTATTGGAAGCGGTCACTGCGGCAGTATTGTTTCCGTATTGCGTCGGGTCAGATATGGATTTCTGGATGGAATCGTAGGCCGACTTGGCGGAGCCCGACAATCCTGTGTTACCAGAAGAAGAAGGTATGGGACCGCCGTAATTGGGCTGGGACAGCTTATTGATATGATCCGCCGTGCTCTTTTGAATATTTGAGAATGCGGCATCGGTCTGTCTTTGTGACGCGGCGAGACTGTCCAGCATGGATTGCGTTCGGGCAGCCCCTTCGGTATTGTATGCGGCCATCTGCTTGTTAAAATCAAGCACGGAACTGTTGATTGCATTCTGGGCGTTTGCGGCTGATTTTTTGTCCTTACGCGCCGTAAGCAGTCCCGGCAGGGCTTCCACTCCGTATTTTAAGGCGGCGCCTAAGGCTTTTTCTGCCGTTTCACCCCAGTTTATTTTGTCCGTTCTTTCTTTTATGACATCAATAGGCGTCTTCATTTCAGGCTTTCCGCCGCCCTTTTCGCCAGCCTGACCGTTTGTTTTCGCTCCGCCGGCTGCTTTGCCTGTTGCAGGCGCAGTTGCAGGCGTTTTGTTTGCGGCCGCGGGTGCGGTTGAACTGGTTCCCGGTTGGGCTTTTGAAGGGGTTGCGGCATGAGCGGCATTGGCGGTGATGGCACCCGCGAGAGAGAGTGCTACGATGCGGCTTAAAAAGGTCTGCTGGAACATTTCGGCATCCGTTATATGTTTGATTGAAAACCTTAGCATACTACAACAAAAAGCATTATTTCCAGTTTTCGGCACCGTCTATCATTGAAAAAACTTGCTTTGACGTTTTCAGTGTGTGAAACTTCTTGCAAATGAAAGAAAAGTGTACTCGGTGTCACGTGCAGGCACGCTGCTTTATCTGCCTGTTCCCACCGTGCAATCGGATAGATTATGCTCTTGTTGAAATTAAAGCATCTGCGTGTGGAACGCTGGATATTGGAGGATGCCTGCCGGGAAATAGGCGAGTATGCTCAAAATGCCGGACTGGAGATTGACCCTACGGCTGATGATGCGGCCTGTGAGGTTGTGCGCGAATTGATTGTCTTTGCCACCTATGCGTCGACGATACCTCCGTCTCCGCACGCACTGTTTGAGCGCTTTGTCCTGGGTTTTCCCTTTTCTGCGCTGTTGGATGTTCAAAAAAGAGACTTTGTCCTGGCCGCGTTAGATTTCTTCAGGGACAACCATTGGCGCTATCGTGCAGACTGTCCGCAAATGCCCATTGTCGGTAATGACGAGCTGTCTTCTCGGTATGACAGACTGTTTAAATATATAGATGATTTCAACTTATTCGTCGGGCCGGCCCTTATTGACAAAACGAAGACAAAAAGCGAGTGAATATGAAAAAAATCAATCTCTTCTGTGCCGCAATCATATGCGGTTTCGCGGTATCTGCCTGCGGTGGCGGAGAAAAACCGCAGGCGGGATCGGAAGCGTCGGCTTCACAGACCGATTTGAATAAACTGGAGCAAGGTCTGACATGGGATAATTTGCGGCAGGTGCTGAACAAAACGCCCGTCGAAGCGGGTTTGTACAGCGGGAAAGGCGAACTGGGCGAAACGGTTGTCCTGGCCTTAAAGAGGGCGGGCGTGAATCCGAAACTGTATCCGGAGTTTTTCATTGTCAGGGAAGATAACGGAATATTTTACACAGGCGGGTATAACCCGTCGGCGGAAATTGGCAGCGATGTTTTTTATCTGCTATTGAGGCCGCTCAGTAAGGGGGTGTCCGTCTGCCTGGTCAATGCCGAAGACAAGACTTTGTGTCAAGATTATGCCGGCGGCGGCGATAAAGAAATTCCGGGTGACGTTATACTTTTAATAGACAACCTGATCCAATCGCGCCAGGCGCAGCGCACCGGGGAGAGGGTGATGAACGAACAGGGCATAGACCCGATGAAACTTTCTCCTGAAGAGGAGAAAGCCTTTGACAGCCCGGAAGCGAAAAGGGACGCCGAGGCGGCCGTGCGGGCGGAAAAGAAAAAGAAACCTTAATCACGGTGAAGAAAGAAAAAAAAAGGGGGGGAGCCCCCTTTTTTTTGTCGAACTACCCCTGCCTGCGGTACATGCCGTCTCCGGCTTGGCCGTACCTGTCGTCCGGGTTCTCTGACAAGATACTGGCAACCTTTTCAGACAACTGGTGTCCTTGCCGCAAGGTTTCATTGTGCAGGTTTATCAAGTTCGCCTTTACCGACGGGTCAGGGACGGATTGTATTTTTTCGTACAGTACGGAGGATATTTCTTCGTAGAGGCCGAGGATGGCATCCCTTGATTTTTTATCCAGGTCCCTCAAGTTCATTGAAGCCTTCTTCGCGACCGTACCGACCAAATAGCCGGCAAATACCGTTTCGCACGGGTCTCTGTATCCGGATAGCGGTGTGAGGAGTGCGGTGCATACTCTTGATAAATCCTCTCCGCGGTTTTCCTCTATCAGACGGGTTGACAACAGATTGATAAAGGTCGATTGTTTTTCGTTGCGCTCCGTATCGGGGATGTTCTTGTTGTGCAACATCCGGTAAACGGACAATAACCACCGGTTTGAAGCCGCGTCCTCTCCTAATTTCAACGGCACCCCGTCAATGGCTTCCCGAACCGTCTTGTACTCCGGTACGCTTTCGTCACGGTAAGGCAGGACCATAGGTTTGACGGGCAGGTAAAATCCGTCCTTGTTCCATTCGTGGGCTGTCTCGTGCGTCGATGATTCCCTTTTTGCAAAACTTAAGTCGAAATCGTCGTCATCAGAGATCAGGGATGCGGCGAAAGCCGGCAAAGGATAGGCTTCCTGTTCTGCGTAAACGGCGTACCGGTCTGCCGTTTTTCTTCTGTAGTCCTCTTTGGCGATTAGGCCATTACAGAAAATCATCAGTTTTTTGATTTTTAATGCGGCCGTTTTAACTCTCGGCAAATCTTGCGGATTATTCAGGATTTCCATTAACAGAAGACGGCGCTCTTCCAGCGCGATATCGATCAACCCCCGCCCTAGGCTGTCGTGATAGTTGATATTGGCGTCATATGTTTGATGCGCCGCCGTCAGTTGGTGTAGGTCCCCCGCGCGGGCCATCTGGCCTAGTATGCTCTCTCCGTTCAGGTTTTCATACTCGAAATCCACTTTGCCTGTTGTGCAGCAACGGCGGTACAGTTCTGCCGGGCCGTCCCGATAAAAGGCGGCCGCGACCGTATCGCCCCTCATTAAGGCCTCCCGGTGTCTCGGCTCCGTGATGATTTTTTCGTTAATAAGTGAAAATTCTTTCCCTTCCGCGTAAATTGCAATGGGCAGGTTGGCTAAATCCGGCGCTTTTTGCAGCATTTGTACCATCTCTCTGTTCCATTTTTCATCATTCAATTTGTGAATGCCTGAAATAAGGTACATGGAGACATCGTTTGCACCGAGGGTAAAGTTCTGTTTGCGCAAATCGGCGGCTTCTGCCTGCCTGTCTAAATGTTTTTTGAACGAGATTGCTTTTTCCGGATCGGTGAAATAACTTTCTTTTTTGGCGTCTGGAACGGCCATCGTGTTTTTTCGTTCCGGCTCCGATTTGACCAAATCCCACAGGATGTCCAGGGGCGGGCGGTTTTCATATTGGGACAGGGTGGTATTGTCTTCGATCAGCTTTTCTGCACGCTCCCCCCCGACAAGGGCGGTCATTTCTTTGATGGCATTTTGATCTTCATGGGTTTTATTGACGTTCCCGCTCCCGAATCTCGGGTCCAAGAGCAGGAGCATTTCGTACAACTCTCTGCGTCTTTCGGTGTTCTTGAAATACCCGTTAGAGGCCATAAGCGCAATAGCACTTAACGTCTGGCCCATTTTATCCGTCGGGGTGATGACACCGAAGCCTTCTTCTTGGGCTTTTTTTACAGCGGACAGGTAAGCGCGTTTGTAGTCTTTAATCAGCAACGAGGCTACAGCTTCCGATGATATCTGCGACAGAGTATCAGGCGTTCCCGCCAACACCAGGAGGCGGAACGTATTAAAATCCCCTTTTTCATAAGAGGCGCGCAAAAGGCTGATTTGTTCTTCGGGTTTTCTGTCATCGGAAGAGGGCAGTTCGAAGAAGCTGCGGGGCAGCAACAGGGCGGGATAAGCGCCTTGTGCCAAGAGGGGGCCGACACCTTTGATGTTGCTGTCTTTGACAAAATTCGCCAAGGCCGTCCCATCCCCGATGCGCGTTTCCCATTTGGCCCCCATTCGGGACAACTCTTGTATTGCGCGGGTTAGGGCAGGGCCGCGCAATCCTGATATAAGCTCGGTAGCAGGGATGCCGGCGCTCTGAAACCAATGCGAAAGCCGGTCTGTGTAGGCCAGCGACGATGGGAACGGTTGCCCTTCCATTCTTGAGGCGATATACATCTGGCGGTGCCAGACTCTCAAATCGTCACGGTATGCCTTATTAAAACGATCGTTATTGATTAAATCAATTTCTCGCTGCACCGCTTTGGCGACGCCTCTCGAATCTTCGGCAGCCAATCCGCTGCGCAGATCGGCTTCTTTTGCGATGCGGTCGAATAGGGCGTCCGCCTCTTTTCCCAATCTTGCCGTTTGCTCTTTAACGGATAGATTTTGCCGGGAATAATCCGGAATCGGAGCACCGTCCGATAACGATGTGGACAATGCCGTTCCTGCTTTTCCGCGCATTGTTGAGAAAATGCGGTCAAAGAATCCCATAGTCAAACTGTTCCTTAAAACTTATCTAAATCCGCCCAAAGGCAAATTTAGCGTTTAATTTTTACTTCAACGTTGTTTGCCTTATTCGTTTGAACTCGGACTTACGACAACTCTTTCTTTTGTCTGTTTTCGTTTTGCGCGCCATCCGGTTCAGAAAGGACCCATGTTGGCAACCATTCCGGTGAATCCGCTCGAACCGACTTCCCTTTTGGGTTGGTCTGCCCTGTGTTTTTCCAGCACGCGCTCGATGGTATCGATGAAGCTTTTCGACGGGGCCGACCATACGATCTTCGCTTCGGCTGGCTCGCTAACGGAGAGGTCGAAACAGGTTTTCGACAAGTGGAACAGTTTTTTGTATAAATCCTTTTCGAACAATTCATCGGGGGCCTCTTCCAAAACGGCTCTCTCGCCCTTGAGGTTCTTGCTCTCAATATCTTCTTCGGTATTCATAAAATATTCGAAGGCCATCCACTGTGCAATTTCCGTGTATTTTTTGTATTTTTCGATCTTCACTCCGTCGGCGTCAAAGGTGCCGGCAAGGAATGATTTTTTTGTAATATTCGGGTATCCGATTGCGGACAGGAAGCCGGCAAGCGCCTCTGATTCTTTGGCGAGAGCCATTTTAGAACCGCCGGCCGCCCTGTTGTTGGTAAAGGAAGCCGCCCTGTCCGATAAGGTCGCCCACATATTGGAGACCTCTTCGGGCGATGGATACGACAGTCCCATTCTCCCCGCATTTGCCACCAGACGTTTTGCTACCGTTTTGGCGAAGCGGTAGCGGTTTTTCGGCGTGTCCCCCGGCTGTTGTGCAGCCCCCATGTTTGTCCATGTTTGCGTTTTTGCCATTTTTGACAAACCGATCACGACCTCCTGTATCAGGCTTCTTTTTTCGAGCAGCCGTCCCTCTTGTAGTCTGATCCCTTTGTTCCCCAGATAATCTATCATGGAGCAGATTTGACCCGCCGTGCCTGCATTGCCGGATAATATCAAGTGCGTAGCGACAGACGCGCCTATCAATCCCTCCCCGTGTTCGTTCCAGATGTCGGTTTTCTTTGCGATGCCTATGGCTGCCGCGTGACGGACGTCCACGCCTTTGGCGTTTCTCTCTTCGATTTCTGTCAATTTGACAATGGCGCTTTTACAAATATCCAGTGCGACTCCTGTCGGATTTTCCGGCAGGTGTTTGAGGGCGTAAAACCTGATAGCCGACGGGTTGTTCAGCAGCAGCAAAATCCCCAGGGGGGAAGGCACATCGATCGTCTCCTGCCTGGCTTCCTCAAGGATTTTTGAAGCGGCGGAATCTGTTCTCGCTTTTGCGAGCTTGTCTCGGGTTTTGTGATCGTAAAAACCTGCTCCGTAAATCATGCTGACCGGAATTTGGACGGTTTCGTTCGGATCAATCCAGCCCTCGTCTGCAAAAAACGACAACGCTGTACCGGTCGCGCGCGGGGCTGCCGCAGAAATAAAGTTATCGGCTTTTTGTCGGTTTTTGTCCCAAACATCAGAAAAACCCGCTGTGCGGCAGGACGACGAATAGTTTTCCCATGCCTGCTTATGTGACGGCAACGCATCCGGGTCGGGGCGCGCGATTAAAAGGAAACCCCATATCTGCAAAGCGTGGTTCTCCGGGAATCGCAAATTAGGCGCCAGCGCGTTCCATCTCTCCAGGGCCCCTTTTGCAGTTATGACGGCTTTTTCGTCCTGTCCCTTCACCTTCATGTCCCGCAGGCAGTCCAAGACATATTGAAAGACACTGTAATGACTGTCGATTTCAGGCGTCATCAACGCTCGGAAAATATTCCGATTATTCTGGTCAAGTGCGGCCTGCATCGCCGACCATTCCGCGTCAGACAGTTCGTCGGCAATCTTACGTACCTCCTCCGGCTTCATTTTTGAAGCAGATTTGGACGGGTCAAAAGAGAGTGTTGTGCTGTTATCGTCGTGGTGATGGGCTTTTATCATGATGCCGCCTATGGTTTTTGCATTGGGGGTATTTTAACAAAAAGCGGCCCTGTTTTTTTTTCTACGCAACCGGCGCAGATTTTGACAGGATGGGAGGATGTCAACTATGCGCCCGACCACTGTCTAAACCTGCCTGAGTCGACATGCACGAAATTTTTTCGCCGGTAAATCCCGACCCCGCCGGTCTGGAAGTAAACCGCAAGTTTGTTCAGGTACGAAACAGATACGCCCGGCACGGTAACGTCGGCGGCCATTCCGCGCATGTGGAGCGAATCCTTGGCCGCTCCTTCGATGCTGCTGTTGGTCTGCGGAGATCGGTATCCGCTGTTTAAGATAAAGCGTGTCTGCCGTCCGGTTTCCTTATCCAAGTGCATCTGCATCGCGGCCAAAAGGTTTATTAAGTTTAAGTCTATCTGTGCTACGCCGGCCCGCTCTCCGATCCGCCAGTCACGGAAAATGTAACACAACTGGTTATACGCATCCGGCACCAGCACGCCTCTTTCCATATAAAATCCGGCGAAATGGTCGCGCGGTGTCAGCGGGGCCTTGTCCCGGTCTGCACGGCTGATCCGCAGCGGCACGCTTTTGTCAAAGCCGCGGTACCGTTCGTCCATTTCGTACAGATGTCTTTTTTGTCCGGTATCCGCACTTGAAACAGCCGGCAATAACGCCGCCACGCCTCCCAACAGGAACGTCATCATTTCGCGACGGGTCAAAAGCTCCGGGCCTGACGTTTGTTTGATGTTTTCCTTGAGTTCCATATTCTGCCTTTCGAAAAAAAGAGTTCCCCTCCACGTGTTAAAATCGGGGTCTGCAAATGTATATGTATTGTATATCCAGCCATGACAAATCCCAAGAAAAAGACGGCCGTTTTGACGCCGGAGCAAGAAGAAGCTGCAGCCTTCGACAAAGGCCGCGCACTGGTTATTGCCGTTGCGGGATCGGGGAAAACACAAATGCTGTTGCATCGCGTATCCCGTCTGTTGAACGAGGACGGTGTAGACCCCGAGCGCGTTTTGGTATTGATGTTCAACACCAATGCGGCCGAGGATTTTAATGCCCGCCTTGCCGAGTTGGGCATAGACAACTTCGCAGCCGGGACGTTTCACGCCTTTGCCAAAATGCTGGTTGAGGCTTATGAAAACAGGGACGTGCCGGAGGGCGAGGTTTGGGTTCCGTTACATTTGCTGGAAACAGAAGAACAATATGCCGAATATATCGGTACGGTTTTGACGGATTACAACCGCACGGTTGAAGAGCGGCTGCGCATTAAAGAAGACGCTTCTTCGCGCAATCAAATCAAAACATTCATTGAAGGAATGAAAAACAACGACTACCCCTACGGACCTAAAATCCCCGAGCGGGAAGTGTCGCGGTTGGCGGGTGCCTACCGCAGGGTGGAACCCTCGTTCGCGTTTTTGGACTTTTACGAAAAAAGGCGCAAACAGGATGCCGTTTATTCTTTCACCGACCTGTTGTACCGGCTGCGCGAACTGATGACGGAGGACGAGGAGTTTGCCGAACAGTTGAGTACCTGGTACGACTATGTCATGGTAGACGAGTATCAGGACAGCAACCCCGTACAGCATTTTATCGTTAAGGCGCTGAAAGCGCCGTCGCTGATGATGGTGGGTGATGACGACCAAAGCATCTATTCGTTCCGCGGAGCGAAACCGGATTACATCACACTCGGCCTTTTCGACGATTACGAAGATGCCGAGGTGTTCAAATTATCCCGCACGTTCCGCTACGGCCCTGTTGTTTCCTTGATGGCGAACGCCCTAATCGGTAGGAATATCGGCCGCTCCGATAAATTTTGCATCAGCGCCCACGGCACGCCGGACACGCGGGTATCTGTTTTACCCAGTGCGTCCGGTCTGTCCTATGTCAGTGAGAATCTGAACGAGTTGGAAGGCTATAAGGTTTTGGTGCGCACCAATGCCGAAGTGGATGCCATAAACTTCCTGCTGTGGGAAAAGGGCTTGTGCGGTCAGCATGTGGACGCCGAAACCGGGATTTGGAGCCGCAGCGAGGAGACCGCCTTTGTGTACGACATCGTTCACGCGGCCGTTGCAGGCTGCGAACACATGAGCCGTAAGAGCATGCATTATTTAATCAAGACGGCCGGCCGGAACGCCTTTTCTTACTTGCCCCCGGAGAGAGTGGAAAAATTCTTGCAGTCTGCGGCGTCCTTCTCCGCCAAGAACACAGTGGCCGTTTTGGGGCGTTCGACAGAATATACCGATCTGAAGGTGGCCCTGCGCAGCATGTACCTGTTTTTGAATAATCTGCCGAAATTCAAAGAGGCTAAGGTGGGCGATCTGCTCCTGTACGCCAATCAGGTATTCCCAAACATTCGTCCGGGCGATTTTCTCAAGACGGTGTACAAATCGGCGGCGGAGCAGCCTTTATCGGATTTCCACCGCAAAATGTCCGAAGGCCTCAAGGTGTGCGATCTCGAGGTCATGACCGTACATGCAACCAAAGGGGCGACATTTGAAAAGGTTCTGATTCCGCACTTGCGCGAACACGTCTTCCCGTCCTTTTTCACGGAAACGCTGACGGAAGAAAAAGCGGAAGAGGAGCGCCGGCTGTTTTATGTCGCACTGACGCGGTGCTCGAAAGAGTTGCGCATCACCTATCCGGACGTGCCGGCCTTTACCCGGGCCTTAATGACGAACGACGCGGCCGCCGCATCCGTTTTTTCCGACCTTGAGGGTGCTCCCAGCAGGTTTGTTTTTGAAATGGAGCCCGTTTTGGCCCTGTGTGCGGGAAATGAGGTGCGCCACGGGTGTTTGCGCCGCGAGCCGCTTCCTTACACCACGCCTTCTTTTTTGCGCTATCGCGAAGAAACGGCCAAACTCGGTCCCGCGCCGAAGAATACGGAGGATCGGTCTGATTTGGTTCTGGTTGGTGACATCCACACGGCACCTAAAGTGGCGCTATCGGACGGGGATACCGGCGATACGCACAAACCCGACACCGGGCAGAACGTCGCGCGGACGGCAACCCGGCGCCGGCGCGGCGCGGAAGACTTGGACGATGCCTATTATGGTGCTGGAACGGCGGATGTGATTCCGCCCGCACCGTCCCCCGTCGAGCAGGAAGCGGCTGCCAAAACGGGAGATGCACATACCCGGGATGCGGCCAGGTTGGATGATTTGACGACCAAACTCGGATCGGTTTACTCCCGACGCATTAAGGCGGCCCGTTCTTTATACGACGACCTGGACAGCGAGGCGCATACGGTTTGATGTCCGGCTTCCTGTGTCTGCCGCTTTCCCCACGGGAGCTTTCAGCAGGCTCGGACAACGGCATATATTACAAAACGGAGAAATTTCATGACCAACTTCAATCTGTATACACGGCGGCGCAAAAGTGCCTTGTCCGAGTCCAAAGCGGAGGGCAAACCGATTTCCGTCCTGCTTGAAAAAATCGGCGAATATCAAAAAGCCGGCTCTTTTAACGTTAAGGCGTCCGATTTTCTAAACAACGAAGCAAGGCGTGCATACGCTGATCCGAACGCCTTTTTATATGACCTTCACACGACCCGCACTCATGTTTATGGTGCCTTGTCCAAACCGTACCAAAATGCGATGCAGGTAGGGTACAGGGTACCGCTGACGCTGATGATTCCGATTACCCGTGAGAACGCTCATGATATTTTGGTGAAAGGTGAAATCAATATACCGCCGGGCGGGTCGGTAGAAGCGTCATTCAACTCCATGTGCAAGGGGCGGCCGGCGTTAGACAGCGACGTCGTCGCCTATCTCGCCCTACCCGGCAGGCATTTTATTTTTGAGAACGGATTATCTTTCGGCGACAAACGCAACAGCGGCGAAATGGTCTTGAAGCCCGGGAAACCCGGCAAGCGCCGCTTCGGGCAAACCGTCAAACTGACCGGGACGGATTTGCGCATTGTGACGGACGCTTCTGATTCTGCCATGTGGCGGGACATTATTTCGTCATGTTCGGGCTTGAAGGAATGGATGAAAGACGTAGAGCCGAAGTATTTGGAGGAAGATTTTTCAAATCTGATGATTTCATGGCAGGCGCTGGACGGTTTTGAAAAAAACGGGCATCCGCGTATCGGCAGCCTGTTTCCGGATGATTATCACAGCGGTATTTTAGACTGGTGTGCCGCCTTCGAGTACCGTGACAAGGAAGGGCATATGAGTCGGGAACGGATGGAAGGGCTGGAGCGTTACGCCAATCGTGTTTCGACACCCGCAAGATTGAAAAAAACGCTGCATTACAAATTGGAGTCTGCCAGTGCGATGCCTAAGAACGGGGAAATCGACCTGTTCAGCTTTACGGCGCCGACCGGGTTTGAGCAGACGTTTCATATTAACCGGCCGTTAAGTTTGGTTGACGGCAGGGACAGGGAGAAGGCATTCAACAAAGATCAGTTTAACCGTATTTTGGATGCCGCCCATATTTTACGCCGCGCCGAAACATTGTCCCATTTTAACCGCGCGGCAGCGGAAGCCGGCGAATTGGTGGCGACCCACCCTTCTTATCTTAACGGGGAGGATTATTGGGTCAGGGACAACGAGGTGAAGATCAATTCGGTCCTTGAACAGGTAGGCGCGAAAAAAAAGAAAGATGCGGGAGAGGCGGGGGCGCCCGAATACATATCGGTGAAACTGGAACGGGGCCCGTCCGACAGTGCGACGGTCGTTTTTAGCGGGGCGGAGTTTGTCCGCGACAGAAACGCGCAATACGATGGGGATATTTACAACCGTGCCGCCATGTCGTTTTTCAACATGGCCGGCGGCTCGGCGGCCGAGACAGTGATGCGTGACACGAGCGGGGAAGGTGTTTACATCGGACGCAACCACGTCGCCGACACCCTCCAAATACAGGCTGGCGCCGAGTACAACCGTTTTTCGGCTTACTGGGAACGTGAGATCAACCGGCGCATATACAACCGGGCCCGTCGCTTATCGGCTGCCGGAAACGGCGGACGGGCGCGCGCCGACATGAGCAGACTTTTGTCTGATCTAAGCCCGAGCAATTTCCGCTTTTCCGTATTCGCCGGGGTACCGGATATGTCGGACATGGGACGTAAAAACAGGATGTTCGTTTACGAGGACAACCTCCGCCCGGGAGGTAAATATGCGCGTGCATTCAGCGAGAAAAAGTTGAACGAATTTCGCAAGCGGGCGCGTCATGCCGGGCAAAACGTACTGCTTAACGAACCGGCATATGCGGAAAAAGTCCTTTCTTTCTTTGACGAAGTTTATTCTTCCTGCGGCGAGGGGCTGAATATTGACCACATTGTCCCTTTAAACTCCCCTTTTGTGGCCGGCATGAACTGTTTGGAAAACTATCAAATATTAAACAACGTGGACAATATGAAGAAAGGGAATGCCTTCTGGCCGCAGATGCCTGATTATTCTGTTGCAGATGTCTACAATTTTTACTACGCGATGGACGAAAAGGGGTTGTTGGAAGAAAACCGTTTGATCACATCCTTGCGTTCGCTTGGCGAAAACGACGGTGCGGCGGTAGGGCGGAACAAAGACTTGCCCGGCATACATCTGCGTAATTTGGTAGACGGTGCATACAGCATCAACCGTGTTGCCGCCGACCACAGCGTATTCGAAGCGTTCCGCTCCGATCCCGACGCTTTAAAGGCCGCCCTGCGTAATGCCTTTGTCCGCAAAGCGCTCAACATTGCTTCCGTTAGGGACAATGCCGTCGGCGACATTATGTTTGCCGACATTGGTTGCGCGCTCCATTTCTTCAACGAGGTCGTACCGGTCGGAGAGATGACGCCCCGCCAACAATTGATGGCGGTGTCCCTTTTCAGGCACCATGCCGATTTCAACACCTTTTACAGCAATTTAAACCTGAGCGAGGAAGCGCGGTTGCGGTTTGAGCGCAACGTGTCGCCGAAGGACCCGGATTATCGCAATGCGGCCTTCAGGATGATGCGGTTTTTCGATGCGTTTTACAATCCTGCGGAAGTACGCGGCCAATATGCAAAAAAATTTGATGACATACAGAAAAACCCGGCCGCTAGACAACACCGCCGCCAAATGAAGGCTTGGTATGATGCAATGGGGCGTAACGACATCATCCTGGAAGGATACCTGATGTCGAAAATTGACGAATACAACCACAATTTGGACAATGGCGCGTATGGCGACCACGGAATTGATTGGAAGCGCAAGCTCCATATCGGGAGAGACTTTATCGAAACTGCCATGACCAACCTATCCATTGGAACGAGTGAAATCGAACAAAAAGGCCCTGTTTTAGATGCGGCTCGAAAATCTCGGAGTGAAAGCTCTTTTAGGACAGGAAAGGGGTACACCACGGGTAATGTTACAGTTTATGATAATGTAGGAGGCAGGGCGATCCGGGTCTCGACCGATACCAGCGGGCAGCCGTTTGATACAGGCGCCCCCGGCATGTCATAATTTCGATTTAATTTTTAGGCACACACATGACGGAAGAAACAAAAGACAAATGCGCGGGTTATGTGGAAACATTGGTTCCCTACAAACGGGAAGTGGTCTTCCCATGCAGACTGAAGAGCGATGTCCCATCGCGCAGGTGCCGCCAATCTGTTCCGATGTCGGACGAAGAGCGAGCGTCGACGGTGAAGGCGGGGAGGTTGTTTTCGGAAGGGTGGAAACTTCTTTCCGGTACGGCATTATTCTATGTCACCATCAAACCCGCAGGGGACAAGGTTTTGCTTTTGGAAAGCCCTGACGATATAGAACCGGTGGCGATTTGCCTGCCGTCCGATTTGATCGTATCAGAATGAGGGAAAGCACTATTCCGAATGATGACGCCGCTAAAAAGGAGCGGCGTTTTTTTTGTTAAAATGACACGCAGAGGCTTTTTTAAGACATAAACCAATAGAGGTATCGATTATGGCCGGAGGAGGAACCGCCGCGGGCGGATTTATGCCTGTTTACCAAACGGAGCCGATGATACGCACGGACCGGCCGTTCATCCACCTGTTGGACACAAACGGGATTGCCCATCGGGCTTTTTATGCTACACGAGGCAATTTTGAGGACACGGAAAGCGCAGAATTCGGCCGCTCCTTTTTTTCAATTTTCCTTACCTCGCTTTATGATTTGCGGTTGCGCATGAGGGGGGCGAACAAGGCTGTCTCCGTATGGGACAACATTTTGGACAACACGGCCAGCCGTCGCAGCATATTCCCGTCCTACAAAGCCAACAGGACGTGGCGGGAAGCAGATGCCTTTTTGGAATCCGACATGGTGGCGCCCGTTTTAAGGAATATCGTTTCGGCATACGGCATCCTGTCTGTTGAAAGCGACCTGGGGTTTGAGGCCGACGATTTGATCGCCGGCATGTCCTATTTTTATGCAGCTTCGGGTTACAACGTTTTTATACATACACGTGATAAGGACATGAGGCAACTGGCGGCAATTCCTTACGTTAATGTTTGCAACACAGGGAAAATTCAGGATTTATTTTTTATCAATTTGGAAAATTTTGCTGCCGTACATGGCTTTGCGCCTGATTTGCTGCCTGCTTTTTTGGCACTGAAAGGCGATGAAGCGGACAACATTCCCGGAGTAAGGGGGGTGGGCGAAAAGAGGGCGATAGAAATATTGTCAAAGGTGCCGGCAGGGAAAAAGGCGCCGGAGGATATTGTCGACGCGGCCGAGAGGTGCGCCGGCAATGCGTCTTATATACAAAACATACATGATGCGCTGGATGACGGCACACTGGAAACTTGCATTAAAGTTTGCACACTATCGGAACAACCCCTTTATGCGGATTTTTTTAGGGGTATGGATAATGATCTGAAAGCGGGCGACTGGAAAAGGCTGGATGAAATATGCCGGTACGTAGGAGCCGACGCATTTCGACAACAAAAAATAGAACCTGTTCTGGCACGGTTGGAAAGTCAGACGGATTTGGCACGGCAGGCGCCTTCGCTTTAATGCACCCGGATGGAACGAGACGAAAAGTACACATGATTACGACAAGAGAAAGCGTCCGCGAAAACCAGGACCACATTATTGAAACGGAAGAAATCACTTCTGCACAAGACGCCTTGGCAGAGCGCGACCGGGAGCGCGTCCGTATGTCGGCCGGCGCCGCTGCAGACGGCACCCGGCTGCGGCCGAACCACACACCGGACGGACCCTTCGGCAAAGCGACCTTGCTGGTCATTCTGGATGAAAGGGGGGAGCGCATTATTTTTACACACCGGTTGAACATCGGCGAGACCCATATTTTTAAAAATGACGACCGGGGGCTGGTCGCGTATGCGGACCAGCGTTTCGGCTTTATTGCAGTGTACCCCGAAGTGTACGCCATGAATTTTATGATCAGGGACGTAAAGCGGAAATTTATAGAAGGCATGGTGGCGGTTTTCCGTGATGTAGACACGCGCGCCAACCCTGCCACTGTAAACCTGTTTGGTATTTGTGCGATCTACGAAGGGGGGCGCATCCCCATTGTCGACGCCAGGGGACAGGCTTCGGATGGCGTGGCCGTCATTGCAAGCGGGGCGTATCTGCACGGACCGCTGGCCGGCGAATTGCACCACAGTCTGCGCGGCGGCAAATCACTTGAAGAAGTCAACAAAATGTTCTCGCAACCGTTCGTCAACCTCGGTCCGTCTGTTCCGTATGGCGATCATTCCAACGAGGAGTCTGGGTATTATCCGGTTGCCGACAGGGAAGAAAGAGAAGACCACGAGACAATTGCGCCGCCCCCCGTACCCGATCAACACAGGCGAGAACAGGTTTACCCGGCCCGTCCGGCCGCGGCGCGCCACGCTGAGGGCCCATCCCAAAACAGACAGACTGACGGAACCCACCAACCGGCGGCCAATGCAATCAACGACGTGCTATCATTGAAGCTGACAAAACCGAGCGAACGCAAAATAGACCTCTACTGCCGCAGCCAAACCCTGTTTCGTGACGGTGTGCATTATAAGGAGTACGTAAGCAACGAACTTTTCGATATACAGACAACGAGAGGTTGGGATCGGGATAAAATAGTGGCGATTGTGGCGACGGACAGCGATAGGGTAGCGATTGTGGCCCAGAGCGAAAAAGATTTGTTCTACGCCTGCCCTCCTGGGAAACGGGAGCAGTATGCGCTAGGTTTGATCGGGGGAGCAATCAGTCAAAAAAGCCAGGCCCTTTTTTTCCGCGGTAACGGTCTTGCCAGGGTCAGAGGTTTGGAAAGCAGTATGTTTTTTGTTAATTTTTATGGCGACAATGCCAACAAAGTCAAAGATTTTCTACGAAAAAACTATGACAGGTTTAGGCAAGCGAGCAGAAATGAATACGATCAGGGTTTTTGACAGGCGGACATTTTATGATACAAAACAAAGACGGTATTTTGTGGTCGGACAAGCATTGCTTTAATTATGCCGATATGGCCGAATGCCTGCGTCGTGAAATCAATCGTGATGTTGCCATCATTCCGAACCAATCCCATGTACAAGGTGCGGTAAAGGTCATTTTTGAAGAAAAAAGGATCATACCCGACCAACTGCTGGTGTTTACAACAAAAGGCGAACCCGCCTCTATTGCACTATTCATCCTCGGCGGGATCGATGCCGCCGGTGATTTATTTTTGTCCTACAGGGATATTGAAAGTGTGGAGGCTTGGTTCTCTTTGCAACGCTCTTCCAGCCCGTCCGTCCTGCCCGAAGGGGTTTGGTATTTGTTCCCGCCCTCCATCGGAGTAGGACACGGACGTATTTTAACCCACGGGCTTGTTTTTAAAGAGTATGTGGAGGCAAAGGCATTATTGGGTTACACAGATCGGAGCGAGTATTTGAAAATCCCCGCAGAGTTGGCAATGGACATTGAACACATCCCCGGCATCAACATGGAGGCCAGCGGATGGATCAACCATTCCTTTGTTGAGCCGGAACAGCGAGACGTCTCTCAGTATGCGAACATCACGATCGGAGAATTGAGTTGCGTTTTCACAAAAGCCGCTTCTTATCTTAAATTCTAGTGCATGCGGTGTACTTTTGCCGTCATCCGTTTCTAAGCGACGCATCAAGCCGGTTTAACTTTTCGGCATCCGTGCGTCGTTTTTCGATGGTGTCCCTGGCGTAGATTCGGGTAGTCTCAATGGACCCGTGTCCCAGTTCGTCTTGAGTGGATGTCAGGCTGGCACCGGCGGCAAGACGATGGGTCGCGTTGGTGTGGCGCATCCAATGTGTGGTCATGGCTTCTATCTCAGGGTAGAAAGCGGCAGGCGCATCCGGCAGAAGTTTCTTTTTAATACCCTCTATCATCATGCCAACAAAGCGGGGCGAGACACGACTCCCGCCTCTGCCGCGCAGACGTCCGACCAGGGGCAGCGAACCCGTATCCGTCAAACCTTCCGCGTCCGGCCTCTTGGACATATAGTCTTCCAGGGCGCGCATACAGGTTTCCGTCAGGGTGACAAAACGTAATTTTCCCCCTTTGCCGTTCACTTTGAGTCGCGGAACCCCCGTCATTCTGTCCGGTATGATGTCGGACACGGTGGCGGCGGCGGCTTCCTCCCGCCTGATGCCGGTGTGGTACAGAAGCATCATCAGCCAAAAATCGCGCGCACCTTCAGGGGTATCCGTTTTGGCCTCCAATGTTTTTGAAACCCAGCCCCAGGTCGCGGGCGACAGGTAGTTTTCGACACTCCCCATATCTGTCCGAGGGTCGATCGGGGCGGGGGAGGCGGTCAGTTTCATCGGATTACGGGTGATAAAGCCGGCGTCGCACGCGTAAGCGAGAAAAGAGGTCAGTATCCGGCGCGAATAAGCGGCCGTCCGTTCCGACACAGGCAACCAGGAAGCTGCCTCCGGAGCCGTCCCCGGAGTTGTCGGCGAAAACAGGGTGGCTCCGTTTTCCTTTAGCCATGTGGAGGGGAGGGCGTGTTCCCGGCCTAAATCCATCAGGTACCTTTGTGCGGCTACGATGTCCAAATCGCGGATGGTCATATCGTGATATTTCAACCACAAGAAAAAGCGGTTCAGTTCTTTTCGGTAAGACCTAAGCGTATTCGATGACTTATTTCCCTTGACGGCCAACCATAGGGCGGCTATCTGCGCGTCGGACTCCGCACCGGAGATGTCGGCGGATTGCCCGGTCAAAGCTATGGGGGTTTCCGGTTTTATTTTAAGTGTAGGCAAATTGGCGCTCATTTTGTCTCCGTTTTAATCGGCCTTTTTTGACTTTTCGCGCAATATGATATACACGTTGGCGTACTGCTGACAAGGCTGTTATCATCTTGCGACAAAAAGCCGTCACATTGTGACGGCTGTCTGCGGCGGGCCTGGTGTGCGTTTGCTCAAACAGAGAAATTGTTTAGGCAGACATGATACCCCTGCTCGGTCAACATGTATCCGGATAGGTTTTTTCCCTGGTCGTCCACGCGGCGCATTAACCCGGACGACAACAACGTCTCTACGGCTTTTTGAGCAGCTTTTCCCTTCAAGGCCGGGTCTTCGTCCGGCAGGATGGAGCGGCTGACATTATCAGGCTCCATAAGTTTGATCATCATGCGCAAGTGCAGTTTGAGAAGCAACTGGCACTCTTTGGGCGGCAGCCTTTTCTTTCTCGCCTTTTTCATTTTGGCTAACCTGTTAAAAAATTAAATCACCACGTTTAAAACTGTTTTCTCCTTTTAATATAGTAGAAATTCGGCAAAATAACAACAACCGCGATACAGGCGAGCCAAAAAAACACCCAATCGGCGTTTGCGCTGTCAAATTGGATGCGCATGAGGGTAAATTTATAGGTACCGATCAGCACGGCTGCGAGGACGGCGATGGCAACACATCCTTTGCGGACAAAAAAGAAACGTCCCCAATTCCCGTTTCTTTTTGCAAACAGTACGTTCAAACCTCCGTTTTTACCGCGCAGCATAATAGGCATATCGACCGTAAGGGATAACAACAGGTCAATCTCGGTCAGGCAGATGGCGACGAAAAAAATGGATGCCCATAAAGTATATTCGCCAAACGTCGAATTATGCGTGGAAAATGCCGACAGGTAATTGGTAAAAGGGTAAAAGAAAGTCATCATGCCCAACTGCTGGGCGGCGAGGACGAATGCATCGGTTTTGCGACCCGGAGTGAATTTCGACAATCCCTTTTTTGATTCTGTCACGTGCGTTTCCTTTTTTGCAGTTCGTTAAACCGTTTTAAAGGGGCCAACGGATCGCGTGATAACTCGCCGCTTTTCCGGCTCTCCATGACCAGGCCGTACATGGTGTAAACCTTCGTGGCGTAATGGTATTGTGCTTTTTTGTTGCTCCAGGCGTTGTAGGCCCCTATAGCCTCCCAGGTGTAACCTTTGGTGTTAATGTTGCCTTTCAATACCCAGGCGCCGATATGAATATTGGTGCAGGAATCCATCAAATCTTGCTTCGTAATGCCCGCCTCGCGGAAGCGCGGCGTTCGCAACCAATTTGAATTGATCTGCATCAGCCCGATATCGTGAGTGCCGTCCCTGTTGGTGCGGCTGGTGACTCCGGCCCGCATTCCGCTTTCGACCAGCGCGATCGAATACAGCAGATAAGGGTTTAGGTCGTAACGTTGTGCGGCAAGACCCCAGCAGTTTACCCCCGGCGACCACGATTCTTTGACGTAGCGTCGGATATCGGAGATGCTGTCGGCCGCACTTTTCTTCGGTATCCTGTAAACACCGGAACCATGCGCGACAGCCTTCAGACGGGACACCTCGCTGTCGTATGAAGATACGGGCCGGGCGGTTTCCGGCTGATCGTAATCCGATTGCGTTTGCGTATGAATCGTCTGCGCGGGAGGCGTATAAGAGGCATAACCGGCATGTGGGGCGTTCGCCGTGCGGGGCGAACCTTGAGACGGCGAGGCCGGAGCGTTTTGGTATAAGTAAACCATGACGCGGTCCGCATTTCCTGCCGAGGCGTATGGCAGCACGAAGGCCGCGGCGAAGGCGCATAGGTGGATGCGCCGGACAATGTTTCTGCTTGTGTTTTCTTTTTCCATCATTAGAAAGGGGCACCTTTGTGTTTATTTTGCATTTATTGTCTAAAAAATTTTTCAGACAATCAAGTTTTTCGTGGTTTTCCTACAGGGGTGCAAAAAAAGAGCCTTTTGGGAAGGCTCTTATTGGGTTGTAGCACCTCAGTTAAAGTATGTTCCCAGTTCAATGTCCTGATCAGATAGGATTTGGGAACGGGCGGCGGTTTTAGAAATGCCGGTGATAAACTCGTTTGCCATATCAAAAATGTCGGTTTGTGTGCAATTACGATCTGTCATTTTGCTGATGATCGAAGTTTTTTCGAATAAAAAACTATCTAAAAATATTTCGTTATTCTCTGTCCGCACAAATGCAGCACAGAGAGAGATCATGGCGACTGTATTATCGCAAGCGGCTTTTGTCCGTCCGTTGAACTCATCCCGCCTTGAAAAGTCGGAAAACAAGTCGGAAACTGCCTCTATCCCTGTTTGCATTTTCGGGCAGGTTTCTGCAAATCTCAACAAAGCGTCATGACAGATAGACTCCGTTTTTGTTAGGCTTAGAGACGAGAGCGTAGTTACACAAAGATTAAACACCTCCCTGTTTTCCAAGAGGAAGCGTTCATTGTCCGGCTTCTCAAGTATTGAATAAACGAAATCGACAAAAGGCGCGCTTTTGGCATCTACCTTTTCGGCGTTACGTAGTATCATCATGCGGACAGCGTGCTTTGGGTAGCCGGCGGCGTACAATTCTTCAGTAACGATATCCATCGCTTCATCCATGCCGCGAAGGGCTTCTGCCGGTTGGTTTTCACGGGTTATGGAGACAGGCGGGTGTTCGTAACGGTCGTCTACCATGCGGGTACTTAATGTCCCGTCTGTATTTTGAATGCCGGCGAACAAATACAATTCGTTCATCGGAGCACCGGCGTCCAGGCGAGCGGACAGCATTAGCGCTTCCGCAATCCTGGGTTCAACCCCTTCGTCCCTGTTTTCGCCGTGCTCTGCGGCAAGCGTCCACCCCATGTTGCCGCAGAGTAAGGCTCTCACACCGCGTCTAAACTCTGCCCTGCAATGTTCCAAACACGGCTGTTCGGCGCCCGCGTAGCGTGCGGAGGCGTAGAATCGTGCGGCGGAGAGGACTGCGTAATTTATTATTTCTTGTATAAGGTAGAGGTCCAACGCACCGCAGCCGGACTCTTCGTCAAAAAAATCGGACGGTTCGTAAATTTCAAGGGTGTCGTTCCATTGTTGAATGTGGTCAGCCCATTCCGATAAAGAATAAGGCGCAATCGCGGCACCCTCTGCCTCGGAGTGGTGCTGCGGCAACCAACCGCCTGCCAACATTTCGTGCATTTCGGCATCAGGGTAACACCATCCTGTATCAGCCGCGCTTTTCACCGTCAGGGTTTTGGACAGGCAATCCCTTAGTCTATACCATATCCGTTCTTCCAAGGCGGCGCGTATTTGCCCTGATACTGTTTCTTTTTTCGATTCCGCGTTAAACGGTTTGATTGCCATTGTTTTTCCTTACATGCCGATATTCATTTGGTCGCCGTCAAAAAAATCGGACAATCCATTGTACGGGGTGTCCAACATACTGATGGCTGTTTGGTCATCTTTGTATCTTAGGTAGTCAAGTTCCGTTTTGAACATTAAAACCGCTCCCTTTTTATGGGTTTTGACGACAGAACCGTCACCCGACACGGTGATCTTGCTTTCGTTTTTTTGGATGACGGTTTGTTCCATTTCACTGTCTTCGTCGTAGGTGACGTCGACTTTCAGACCCGGCAACAAAAGGAATAAGCGTGATATGTCGTTTTCTCGTCCTATTTGATCTAGGGTCTTTGAATAGCTTGATTCCGCTTCTGCCGAAAAGGTCAGGGCAACGGGCTCACGATTATCAAAAGCGGCGGAAATCGCTGGGTATATATGTTCCGGAAGCTGCATCGTGGTCGAGCATTCTTCAGTCAGGGCCTCTTCAACCCGGCACAACCAGTTGTGTGCACCTTCTTTCGTTAGAAATGGAGTCTCGCTGAAGTCGAACCGATAGGTTCCAGTAACATTCAAATGTTTCATGGTTCTCCTTAATGTTTACACGGAAGGGGCGGAGCTCTCGTATTTGGATTCTGCCGTGCTGAAATCAAGTAGTGTCATATCTGGCGCCAGGGCGCCACGGGCTGAGAAGAATTCATCAGGTTGATACCCCTTCGTGTAATACTCATCGTCATGGCAATCGTCGTTTCCGCATTCCTTTTCGTAATCGCGCCTGCTTCCGAACCACTTTTCGTTAATATAAAGGACTTCAAGCGATACCTCACCTTTGCGTCCTACTGAGATTTTCACCTCCGAGTCAACCATAACACAAGATGAATCTATACATTCGTCATATGAAACCAAAATACATAACCCGGGCATTTTCGCCAATGCATCGTTCTCGTCTTTGTCGGTTTCTGCCCATTCCAAGTTTGACTCAAACGAGTACCTGCCTTCCGCTACGAAAGCGCATGAAGCAATCCTTTCTGAACCTGCATTCCAAAACACACCGTCACCTTCGACAGGAGTCGGAACGTCGTGTAATACGGTAGCATATCCCCGGTTGTTCAGGACAGAAGCGTAAGATTTAAGCCATCGCAGGCAGTCAACCTCGCTCGCTTCTACGCCTCTGAAATCAAAAGTATATGTACCGTTTGCAATCGAAACATCAGCCATCGTGCTTTTCCTAAATATTCTGCTTCTGAAATATTATATAATTTTTTGGTGTTTTTATTTTTTGAAAGAAGAAAAATGATTGCAGCGGAAAACAATCTTGAAGCTGGAACGGACAAACTCCCCGAGCCTTCTTTGTGCGAAAATCGGTACAACTATTTAAATCACGCTTCCATAAGGGGAATTTTAACGGAGGTGAAAAAAGCATTGGAGGAAGGCGCTGTAGACGGCGAGCATAAGGAAGCATTAAAGAAAGCGTACTTGTCGGCGATTGAGTATGTTTCAAACGCATACGTCCCGGCTGAATATGTTGTTACTCTTGATGATTTATATTATGCGGCAGAGTCATGCTTGGAAAGTGATGACACAGAGTTATATGAATCAATCCCTGACGATTGGCGCGGAAACCCATATCAGATGATTAAGGATTTAAACGAGAAAGGACTTGTCAGCGTTTCGGAGTTCATTGATATGTATGACCCCGATGCTAATTCCGAATCGTTCAATGAGGCGACGTATAGATATATTTCAGAGGCCGCAAAACTGCCATCCGACAAGGCTTGGTAGGGACGAGGCCGGCAGGCGGCCAAGATTTGACCATGTGACGCCTTGAGCATATCAACATAACAAATTAAAACCTAACAGCCGTTAGGTTTTAATTTTAACTTAATGAAATAAATACGAAATAATATGTTTACACCCAATCTTTTTTTATATATAATACAAACAAATTAACAAGGACGCGACGATTCGTCCGATTGGAGAAGAACATGTCTTACAGTGCAAATGCAGTAAACTTCAAACAAACCCTGTTGGCGGTTGCCGTGGCGACAGCCCTCTCCGCCTGTGGCGGCGGCGGTGGTGGCGGGGATACTTCTCCGTCTGTAGGCAGCACACCCACCCGTCCGACACCCACCTACCCCGCGCCTGGCGGTGTTGGTAGCGGGGGCGATAACGAGCCCTGCGAAGCGGGTTATCTGTGCGCAGAACACGACAAAAAGAGCGACAGCAAAGAAAAGGCTGCAGCGGCTTCGTTGCATTTGAACGACTACGCGGAAGGCAACCTGTCTGACGGCGGGATCGATGTAGAAAATGAGTTCGGTTACAAAAACATGATCAACCACAAAACTGCCGCCGATCAGGGTTTGACCGGCAAGGGCGTGACCGTGGGTGTGGTTGACGGGGAAGGTACGCAACGACTTGAACTTTCAGATGCTTATTCTGAATATTTGAAAGTGGATAGTAGTGGCGGCAGACCGAAAGTTGTTTCCGGCACTCCGTCTCACGTAAATGCAGAATCTTTAGACCATATGGACATGGTCTCTTACATTGTTGCCGGCAGGCCTGTGAACGGTTACGGCGCGGGCGGTATTGCGAAAGATGCCAAAATGGTAGCCGTCGACGGCGGTAATCGTAGTTATGGTACCGAAACTGTTGTAGCCTCTTGGAATGCATTGTTAAACCGCGGCGTGAAGGTCATCAATAATAGTTGGGGAATATACACCACTACGCAGGGTCAGTTTGACGAGCTCAACCGTGAAGTGGTTGAACACAATAAAACCCCGGGAAGCCTGTCCGATCTGAAAGGTGCCTTAAAGAAAGGTGTAGACAGGGGCGCATTGTTCGTCTTTTCCGCCGGCAACAGCGCGACAACACAACCGAACGGTCACACTTTACACCCCGTTTTTGACGAATCTCTACGCAAGGGAGTTCTCGTTGTGGCCGGGGTTGATGCAAAAGGCGTCATTCAGAAAACCCAAAACGGTGGTTCTAACCACTGCGGTTTGGCAGCCGAGTGGTGTTTGGTTGCTCCCTATGAGGCAACGGTAAAGACAAAAGGCGTGAACTACTGGGACTCTCTTTATGAGTATCACAAGGTTGATGGCGAGACGCAAGAGTACACCTACACCGGTACCTCCGTCTCCGCACCCCAAGTAACTGGTACGGCGGCGCTGCTGCTGCAGAAATACCCGTGGATGACCAACGACAACCTGCGCACCACGATTCTGACCACCGCCCAAGATTTGGGACCTAAAGGGGTGGACAGCTACTACGGCTGGGGCTTGCTCAATGTCGGCAAGGCCGTTTCGGGTCCCGCCCAGTTCGCCTTCGGCGATTTCACCGCCGACACCGGCGGCACGGCAGCACAGAGCTACCGTTTCGACAATGCGGTTTCAGGTCGCGGCGGCCTGGTGAAAAAAGGCGCATCCGAACTGGTATTGTCCGCCAAAAATACTTACACGGGCAAAACCCGTGTCGAAAACGGCACGCTCACGGTCTTGGGTAGCACCGTTTCCGACACCACCGTCGGCAAAAACGGCATGCTCGGATTGGGCAAAGGTGCCGTCGTCGGGAATGTGGACAACTCCGGTTGGCTGCACTACGGTCTCGGCAATGCCCGCATCGCAGGAAACCTGACCCTACACCAAGGCGGCACGCTGTACACCAAACTGGGCAACCTTTTGAGTGTAGACGGCACGGCCAAAGTAGCAGGCCGCCTGTGGTTGGATTCCGTTGGTGCTTATGCGAAGAAAACCGGTACCAAAGTCGATTTCTTAAAAACCGGCAAAGGTGTCAGCGGTACTTTTGACGAAGTGAAAACCGACGGTGTTCTTCTGGCATCGGTTTCCAATGTGGAAAAAAATGCGGATGGCAACACCTTGTCGTACACGGTTAAACGCCGTGACGGCAATGCCGCAGGCGCCCGCCTCGCGCACCAGGCTGCCCCTGCTTTCGCGCAGGCCGTGCGTCAGACAGGCGAGAACCTTGAGAACCTGATGACCGAATTGGACAGCCGCAGCGAACAGGAACTGACGGCCGATAAAACGGCAGGCAGCGTAATGGAGTTGCAGGGCGCGCCACGCTCCCGTGCAGCCGTCATGTTCGAGCGCCTGGCCGCCACCGTGTATGCCGACAGTACGGCTGTTTATGTCGAAACACGCGGTAAACGTCTGAAAGACATCTCGGCCGCATTGGATGTCCGCCTGCCGGAAGGCACCGTCACCGCCTTCGCACAAGCCTACCACGACCGTTCCAAATGGTCTGAAGGCGGCGCGGACGGCAACCTGAACCACAACGGACAGAGCGCGGGTTTGAAAGCCGGACTGGGCAACGGTATGACCCTGGTCGCCACACTGGACACCGGCCGTACCCGTTGGTCTGAAAGTACGGCGGCACGCGCCGACAACCGCGGCATCGGCGCCAGCGCCGGCCTGCGTTACGACTTCGGCTCCAAAGGCGGCTACGTTAAAGGCCTGGTTTCCTATGGCGCATACAAAAACCGCGTCAACCGCACGCTGGGGCTGGGCGCGGAAGAGGGCGAGGGAACCGTGCGCGGCAGCCTGTGGCAGTTTGGCATTCTGGCCGGACAAAACCTGCCCTTCCTGACCGACGGCAACCTGAACGTTGAAGGCGGTCTGCGTTACGACCTGTTGAACCAGAAAGCCTTTGCCGAAAACGGTGGCCCGCTGTCTTGGCGCGGCGATGCGCTGAAAGAGGGTACCGGTGTCGGCGTTCTAAACGTCCGTGCAAGCTACCCCGTGTTTAAAAACGCCGCCGTTTATGTCGGTGCCGGTTTGGAACGCGACCTGTCCCGCCGCCACTACGGCGTAACGGGCGGATTTAACGGCGCCTCCGGTGCAACCGGACGCACGGGCGAATGGGCCATGCCGCACACCCGCTGGACGGCTTCTGCAGGTGCTTCGGCCGAGCTCGGACACGGCTGGTCAGTGCGCGCCGGTTACAACTATACCGGTTCCAGCCACTACCGCAGCCACAGCGTGGACGCCGGCGTCGCCTATCGCTTCTAAACCATAGAAAAAGCAACGGATACCTTTCGGTATCCGTTTTTGTTTTTTGCCTGTGCTTGGATGGGAAGAACTGCGACAGGATGTACGTCACGCATGGATGAATGGTCTCGAAGAGGTTAATGCTGCCACGATAATCGAACTTCGCCGGCATTGAATGCGCATCAATAGAAAGCGCCGTCAAAATCTTGCATGCCTACGGGGAGTCCGTTGTTATCGCTAATATCGAATCGGACTTCCAGTCCTCTTATCATTTCGGACAAAAGGTGCGAACCGAATGTCGGCAGTGCGCGGCCTGAGTTGATTATGTCCAACATGCGTCCCGCCCATGCATCCTCTTTGCTGTCCAAGAAGGCGATGTCGATGTTTCGTGTATCCATCGGCACGATCGGCAGTTCTATTTCTGGGCTGTCCAGAAGCGAAGCCGGGTATAGGGCGAACCCGTCTGAAACGAAAACGGCGGTTTTTGCGGCGTATTTCAGTGCCTCGTAAAACAACTCCTCTTTCTGCATCAATCGTGAGGATAATGTTTTTTCGACCTCGTCCGCCAAAGCGGGATACCCCCCGTCTCGGGCTATTTCCGCGAAGGTGTTTTCTATCATCAACAACAGATCGAATGTCCGGTACGCCATCTCCCCGGGTGCGTCTTTGGAGGCAAAGATCGTTTTCATTTCCCGAACGACACGCATATGCTGTTGGTCGTCAGATTGGAATATCGTCCTGCCGTCGCCGGTATTTAAGAATTCGTGCACCTTTGGTTCGTCAGACTCGTCTTTGGAGTAAAAAACACCGCCTGTAAACAGAAGGTCGAGGATCACGTTCCGTATCACCATTAACGATTGCTCATATTTTTCAGGTTTAAACAAAGGGACGAACGTTTTTTTTGTCTTGTTTTTCTGACTTTCTTCAACTGCTTTTCCCCAATTTATCGGATTTTGCAAATCCGGCAAGGGGGTGTGCGAGCCGTAAAGCACCTTAATTAGTCTTTGGTAAGAGTCCCGTGTTGCAAAAGAGGGCAGGTTTAAACAGCCGTGCGTCGCCAAAACGGGCAACATATATGAAAAAGTGCCGGGGCGGTGTCGGTTTCGGTTTTTGGTGTGCGCCTTAACCATTGAAATCAGTGCCATTGTTTCGCACAAAATCCCCTCGAACAAAGGGTCTTCGCAAGGCGGCGGCGTTAACGCGGTACTGTATTCGTGGTCATCTTTGAATGCCGGCACAAAAGTCTGTCCGACTCCATCGCTCGCGCGTCTGCCGGCGAGCGCCATCAGCCGTTCATACGAGTAGGAACGTTCCCGTGCCGGCTGTACGATTTTTTCATCTTTTCCGGGTCCCGCGGGACAGTGGCAGACGGCCTGGTCTATTATTGCCGACAGTGCGAACTTTCCCCTTTTGCGCAGAATGGCGCTGACTCTTGCCGATTTTTCCAATATCGTTTCGTTTGCCTCGGATATTTTGAAGGCGTTGCCCGAAAAAGGAGCCGGATATGGATAGGATTTTGTATTTGCCATCACACCGCCGTACTCAATGCGGACATATTGCGACGGTTTTTCCGTTAAATTCCCGATGGCATCCGCCATCAGTTCGAGGTTGTCGCCTTCGATTCTCTGAAGGATGGATTCATACTTCGAGATCAGCAAACCCGACCGGTTCGCCCGGTCAAGTTTTTCCAACAATTCCGGAAACGGTACGGGTTCTTTATTTCCGGCCGCCATTTGGGACAAGGCGGCGTAAATGGCCTCACCCGGGTCCGCATCATTTATTTCATGTGGCAGCCGGATTTCATCCAAAATGGTTTCGGAAGGCAGCCTTAATCCTACAGTAAACAGGCGCTCGGTATCGACAAGTGTGTGTTGGCCGATGTCTACATCCCTGTGGTAGGCAAGTTCGTCATAAAAGCGGACATAGTCGTTCTGCAGCCATCTGGCTATAGGGGCCAACACCTCCAGTCCCGCGTGAATGACGTTTTTGTAGATATAGGCGTTGCCTTCTCCGACGGATACGTCAAGCGATGCTGCCGGACGCGTTTCCGACCGGATCATCGCTGCCGTTTTCTCAAATACCCTGTCTTTGCTTTGTTTGGCGAGTTTAAAAACGGCATCTCTGAAATTTCGTTCGTGGTAATCGTCGGAAAAAGAACCGGCAAGCAGCTGGAAGGCCGCATCCAGAACATAGTCTGCCTTGCCGATTTCTTTCAATGCCTCTTCTTTCTCTCCGTCCCCTGCGAGGCGGACGGCAATAGCCAATCTTAACAGGAAAAAACTTTGGCACTCCATGACATTCGTGATCTGCCTGTCATGGAATTCCTCCAACGAGGGGCGGACGGGGACATAAGGTGTAACGGCGGAAGGCATTATTCGGGTCCTTGGAAATTAAAAGACAACTGCTCGCCCTGGATGGTTGCGTCCAGTTTGTCTTGATGCGGCACGATGGTTGATTTGTCTGACAGGATGTCGGCGGCGGGGGGCTTCGGTTTGGTTTGCTCCGGGTTTGCCGCGGCAAAAATGTCGGAACCCTCGGTAAATGTCGGCTTGAGATCATGTTCGTTGCCGATAAAGGTCAGTGCGTCGGGAAGGGTTAAAAATAGAGCACTATGGTAGCTGCGGCCGAGGAGGTGTTCCAATCGCCCGGCATCCTCCAGGTGCCGAGTCAAACGCTCCTTTCGTTGCAGCAGGCTGGACAGGCCGCTGAAAAAATCGGCCGCATCCGGTTTCTCCAAAACGGCCTTTATTTCATTTACGCCGTAGTAAAGCTTTTGGGCAAACGGGGTCGCAAGTTTTAATAATTTAGCCTTAATTCCGCGCGGCCAAATCATGTTTTTGACGATTTCTGCATGATGGCCTTGCTCCTCTATAAGGTAAAAAAGTCCGGGCGTAATCAAATTCTCTTTATGATAGAGGCAGCACAAAAGGGCCGACAGGGAACTCCCCGGGTACGGTTCGAAGGTGACGATCGTCCTGTCCGTCAGGCCGTCGCTACCTTTGTCGGCAAACCCCCTCTCGGGCACCTTTTCCCTGCTGACGGATATTTCGGATAAGAAAGCCAAATTGCGCAACAGGTAGGTGTCGCTTGATGTAACGTCGGCCAAAAGGTGGGCGGTTAGAAAACGCGATGCGGGTTTTCCGTTTTTGTCCTTCAATATTAGGCGGAAAACCGGCCCTTTTTCTGTGCCACCGTATTCTTTTCCGTCCAACAAGAGACTTCCGTTTCGGACCTGCCGTTCGAAAATAGGCGAAGTAGCCAGATATTGCTTCTCGGCTTGCAGATATGCACCCCTTTGGCGGTAGATGCGGTCGTCAAACGGACCGTGCAAAAAAGGCCCGCGCAAGGCGTACAGGAACGGCAGCAAGGGGGCGACTTTTGGATCGTCGAAGCGGATGCTTTCCTCTACTGCAGAGGATAACAGTTCCGACAAGCCCAATGCGTCTGCCAGTATTTCAAAATAAACGGAATCCGCTTTTTGTTTTTGCCCGACGGTCTCGCCTATTTTATGCAAGGTTTTGACGAAGCGTTGTGTGATATTTTGCTTTGCCCGTGCGGTATTGTCTGATGATATTGATATGGTCATTGTTGTTCCTCACTTCTGGCTGATGATAGCAGGAAAAACAGGAGAATTTTTAAGCTGCCGGCGCTCTGTTCTCAATATGTAAAATTTTCTCCGCAGTCGTGATACGAATGGATGGTTTCTATATGGTTTTTAATTTTTTTCAAGAAATTCCACGTCTGGGACGGCATATACGGCTCCGTTTCCTGTTCGAGGTTTTTAATCATGGCGGCAACGGGCCCGTCGTAATGGCGCAGTGCGCCCAGGGCGTTTTCAAAGCATCTCACTTCTTCGAAAATCGGTTCGGCAACCGGTTTCGCTTCCGGCTCCGGTTCTGTTTTTGCGGTTGCCATAAACGTGACGAAAATCTCCGGTTCGATATTTTCCAACCATTCCGTTTGCTTGATGTCTTCAATCAAGAGGGGCAAACCGAAATCTTCAGACAGAGCAGACAATTCCTTGTTGGTTTCCCGAATGGCGGCGAAAGCTTTCTCCCAGGGGTCGTCCACCCCTTCGCTTGCATCCTTTACCGCCCCGGCGGCCTGTGTGAACATTTGCGCGACGAACAGGCGGTATAAGATGCGGATGGCCGTTTCCACGCCGCTTTCCGTTAAAACGCATGGGGGTGTTTTTTGAACAATGGCAAATTTTTTTAAGAACTTCATTTGACAAAAACCCATTCCCGGCTCAGGAGACGGATACCCTTCGCGGACATTTATGTTGTATTCGGTCAGATCGTAAAAGCCCCTTCTGTCAAAGCGTGGCGCGGAATAAGCATGGGTGTTTTTATCCTGGTAAGTCAGCGCGGCATCCAAGATATAATGGAATCTGGCAGGCGGCCAAGAAAAGCACGTTTCTCTTTCGTTAATTTGTTCGAATAACCGCCATGCGCTACTTAATGCCGCATTTTTTTCTATCCATGAAAGCGTACCGCGCGCGGAAGGCGGGACATCCGGGCATTTCGGAACGCACGGATGTGGATCGCATACCATAGTTTCGTAAGCCCTGAAAAAGCCGGCGTTTTGCATCAATTCTTCATAAGCACCCGTTTTCTGGCAAGGGTACCCGTTCTCGTCCCGATATTGTTCGGCGCATTTTCTAGCCATATAGGCCATGCCGTGTTCGCCGTATTCTTCCTCCAGGCAATCGGCAAAGCGCTCCCATTGTTTTACCCTTTTCGGGTCGGATGACGCATTTGAAACAGAGGGCGTGAAAAAGATTTCGGGAACAGAGCGATAGAGTCGGCAGGTCTCGCCTTTGTGCGCAATAAAAGACTGAGTTTTCATTTTATCGGCCGTTTTGATTGCAAATTCTGCCAAGAGCAAAAAATCTTTATCTGTTTCACAAAGGGGCAGGGCGGCCGCTGTGGCCGCGGCGATTTGTTCGCAGATCGGCAAATGTTTTTGGATCGCCGACAGTGCGTCTCCGAGGTGCGGTTGTTCCTGAAGTTCGGACTCGCAGTCAAGCTGATGGCGCAGGATACGGCAAACGTTCTGCCATACGTCTTCATCTGTTGCCGACTCAGAACAGACGAGGTTTTGCAGACGCAGGTGTACCATTATTGCATCGCCCGTCTCTTCAGGCCCGGATTTCGCAGCATCGTGCAAAAACGGGATGCGCCACATAAAATTAAGCTGGCGCAGGGTCGGTGCGGTGGAGACAAGTTCCCCCAGCAGGGTATTGCCTTTTCGCTCCATTGTCAGGGTCCCGGCGATGGGATCGCATGAAAGTTCGAGACAGGCTGCAACATCCGGTAGCGCGCTTTGGATAAAAGGCTTACAAAGATTGTAGAGAAAGCCCTCTTTGTCCTTGCATACAACGAACAAATCTAGCAATGATTTCCTTTTCTCGTATTCCCGGACAATGCGGTTTAAGTGCGGCCACTTATCCTCCCAAAGTTGTGCATTTTTCAAAACCGTCTTCATTCTATCCCATTCGGCGACAGTTTCGTTGTTGTCCGACTCCTCGCGCGGGGCGGACAAGAAATTACCCAACATCCTTTTTGCTTCCAGTGCCCTGGGGTACATGCTGTTTAGCAGGTTCGAATTTTCTCCGTGCTCATTGCTGTAAAACATCAAGCGGAAGCAGCCGAATATGGGCATCATCCGTTTTTTAGCGCCATCCGTATCGCCCGATGCCGCCAACTGACGGGCATTTGACACCATTGCCGACATCTCTTCCTTTATCTTTTCACGGGCGGAATCGATAGAATCCAGGCCGTGGCATTCTCTCGCATAAAAGGATGCGAACCATTGCATTCCGCTCTTTATGGACTGTTCGGCTTCTTCAAGGTTGAAACGGTATGCGGGGGTTTCCGGGTGCGTCATGTGTCATTCAATCTCAAAATTAAGTGAAAGTTGTTCGTGCGGGCGTTTATTCTTGTGCGGTTTTATTTCTTGTATTTCCGTAACAATTTCGATCTCCGGTTTGAATAGGTTTTTTCTCGCCTGCTCAATCTGCATTTCCCACTGTGCCGGGGGAGGCGTTAAAAATGAGATAAAGTTTTTCGGGTATTTTCTGTCTGCTGAAATTTCTCCTTCGTCGGCCATTTCGAGCAGCTTAATGGTGTTTTGATGCATATTTTCCGCACTGCCGTCGACGTCCGGAGAGATTCCATTTAAAACATACAGGGGCAGGGCGGAGGCAAGACAGGTTCGGATTGCGTTCAGATCGGAATTAAAATATTCTGCGTAAGGGGCGATAAGCTGTGTTGCTGGCTCGACCATATTGTTCGCCTGATTCTTTATCAGTTGGTGCAGATTTTCAAAGGGGCGGCGGTCTTCTGTTTTGCGGCTTTCCCAATCTCCAATCCGCCAATATGAATTTTCCGTCCACTCCGTTTTTTTGTGAAATTCGATAAGGGCACACGGACTGTAGAGGGTGTTTTTGTAGGGTTGTTCCACATATGAAGCTGCAGCCAGCACCGACAAAAGGAAAGGCATGTTTTTGTGTTTGACATGGAGGATTCTCGGCGCGCTAAGGTAAGAACTCATACCGTCTGCGGCCGACGAACCGGTTTTGATGCGCCTCTCTTGTTGCCCGACCCGGTCGGACAAAAGGACGAAGGCCGGCATTGCATGCAAGAGCGTTTGCGGCATCAGGGTGTTCTTTAATTCGTTTAACACCCTGTTTTGCGCAGAGGTCAGTCCTTCCACGGAAAAGCAAGCAGAGGCGGCGAACGAAGTAATTTTTTTGCCTTCAGTTGTTAAAATGTCCGCGTTTTCAGCGTGACGATTTTTAATCGAAGACAAGGCCGAGATGAAAATTTCTTTATCGCGCGCAGATGCGTCAATGTATCCGTTTATTAAAAACGAATCGGTCATATTGGATTCGACATAGCGGGCATAAAACCGTGTCGGAGCGACATACAGTCTGGCTTCTGAAAAAGCTTTGGCGGCAAAACGTCTGTCTTGATCGCTCAAACTCATTGTTCCGCGCAGCACTTTCGCCATCAAGATGTCTATTTCGTCCGTGTTCAGGAAATTAGTTTGTCGGCGCCTGTGTTCCGATAAGACATTTAACGCTTCCACAGCCTCTTTCGCACTTGAAGAACCGGCACGCATTGACGCCAAGGCAAGAAAACCGTAAGAGACATGAGATTCTTGGAAATTTCTGTTTTTTAGAAACAAAAAATTCTCCTCATAGCCCTGGATGAACGGATAAGTCATATCAGTCATCGTTTTGAACGTGTCGAGCCGCCGCAATATGTCTGTTGGCGTGATGTTTGTGCTTTCAAGTAAACGGTCGAACTGTTCGGAGGAAATGTCGAAGTCCTCTTCATAAAAGAAAACTGTTCCCTTCTGTGGGCAAGGCGCTTCTTTGTTAAAGTTATTTTCATTAAACAGAATTTTGTCTCCGAAGCAAGCGTTTTGCCCAAAGCAGGATTGGACAATCAACGGTTTAATATCCGATTTGATTATCTGACTAAGTCTGGACAGGGCGTTTTCCTTATCTGCGGGGGTACCGAGCATCAGCGGGATGTTTGGCGACAAACGGTAGAAACTTTCGGCCACCGCATTGATGTGATCCGCCGTGTCTCGTTTTTTTGATTTCCCTTTAAAGGCAAAATGCATTCTTTCGTTGTGGAGCGTATTTTTGTAGCGTTCCTTAAAAACGGTAGAATCTACTGCTTCTTTGCTGAAATCCCATCCTTTGATATTGATTTTGTTTTCTCCATCCCAAAAAGAGACGGGGGATTCGGTATTGAGCTTGTTGGACGACCACCCTTTTCTTAGACCTATGGAGGTATAGCGCTTATAGGTATAAGCCGGTGAAGTAGACAGGCGCATCAAGTTTTTTGTGTCCACAAAGCAGACGTAGGCATCCAGGCGGGTTCTCAAATCCGGATGAAAGAAAGCGTCGTCCGCCATTGGCGCGAGAATGTTTTCCGCAAACACTTCGGGTTCGGTCGAAAACAAACAGTCCAGAATGTAAATGATCCTATGGGTGGGGTCGCTGCGCGACAAATCGTCGTCGCGCAGGTATGCCCAGGTGATGTCGTTAATGTCTCTTTCAGGTTTAATCATCGCGTGTGTCCGAAAGCATGGGTATGTGTATTCTAATGCAAAAAAACGGGCCGTTTTTTTTGCCCGTTTTCGGATTACTCTAGTATCCCGAGTCATCGAATTTGGCATCAGCTTCCAGGATGTTTTGCATCCTGGAGACGGACTCCGACAAGAAAGCGCCGCCCCAGGTTCTGAACAAACCGCCTTTCTCAAAAACCTCTGTAGCAGCAGATAATTGTTCCTCGCGTAGAGTCGGATAAAACAGTATATTGTTCCAAACAACATTCTCGATACGTGTGGGCGGGTTGACAAATACGGAGCAGGTTTCCGCATTGCCCAATAATTCCGCTGTCTCTTGAACATCTGTCTGCAGCAACTTGAAGCCGCCTATGGCGGCAATTTCGGCAAAAACCATTTCGATAATTTTCAAGTTGCGGAATCGCACAGTGGCTCCATCCATCCCTTCTTTGCGTGTAATATGGTGTTGAACTTCTTCATTCCACTTCACCTCCGTTTTTAGACCGAGATAAGAAGGCCCTCTTTGGGGCCAAGTTCGGTTGGTGTCCTTGTAAGACGCCCAAACGGTATGACCTTCTCTCTCTTCTATGTAAGAGACAGAAGAGAGCACGGAGTGGTTCATGAGGTCCCGCAATATGCGCAGTGTCTGTTCCGTTTTTTCTTCGTCGAAGAAAAACGACGGTGTTTTTTGGTACAGGTCTTCGAACAGGTAACTGAAGGTCCCGTCGTGTCCCCGGTTGCGCAACGGCACGTCTGGTGTCAGGCGTATGCCGCCGGAAGCCAGCAGGGGGATCATTCTGGCATCAGACAGGAGGTTGTCTTTTTTGAACGTGGTTTTGAATACGTCCTGTAATGTCTTAATCGCGCTGTAGAGGATAAAACCGCGTGGTTCGGCTTTAATTTTCGGAGTGAAAACGAATTCCGAGCAGGAGACACATCCGGTCATCAGATCGAACGCTTCCTTTCGGATGTGCGCGTCAAATTCCCGCATTCTTTTCATTCTCCCTTTCGGCGCTTCTTCAAATGGCTGCATTTCAAAAGGACGTATGGCCGGCGCATTTGGCACGGCTTTCGGCGTGGGTGGCGGCACGCCCTTATCCGGCGGCAACCAACCGACAGGATGGGGGCAGAAAGGGGACATGTTTTCCGCCGTCAGTCCGTCTGAAAGCACCCTTCTGAAATAAGGCGAATCAGATACAGAATAATCGAACCGTTCGCCGGTCAGGGCGCATGAGACGGCGTCTGCCCTGTCCGTCAGGCACCGGATACGTGAAATGCCGCTGCTCCAAGAGTAAAACTCCTTATCGGACAGCAGCACGTCCAATTCTGATTCAGGGGTTCCGTATGCTTCCAAGAAGGGTAGCAAGAAAGCCTTTATTTTTGCGGACTCGGCATCTTGTAGGGGCTCCAGGCCTGGGGAGGGTATATTGAGTGCCATTCTGGCGCACAGCACGGCTGCATGCAGGACATAACCGTCGCGGACCCTGAATGTCAGGGTGGCGTTACTGTCATGAAATATGCTTGGGATACCCGTCGCTTCCCCGAAAGCGTCGCCGGGTTTAACGGCGGCATCTGATATTTCGAGCAACAGGGAGAAGAAGGCTGCCGCATTTTTGTTTGGCTCAAAACGAATCGACGACGTCAGCCCCCGGCCGAACAGGCAGACGGGCTCCGTGTCACCGGGAAGGGATAGCAAACAATGGACGTTAAACATGCCCGTATTGGATTTCCCGCTTAGGAAATCCGTCAGATAAGACGCGGAGGCGGGCGATATTGTTTCTACGCCTTTAATCCGTCCGTCTGAAAGCATCCTGTGCCGGTCGATCAGGTCCCGTACAGCGCTTTTACCAACCATACTGCTGTTATATTCGACAAACGATAGCGCCTGCAGCGTGGCGGCGTCTTTCACCATATCCGCACCCAGTTCTCCTCCCACATAATTTGGGGCGATTGCCATGTATTCAAACGCCTTGTCCGTCAAGTGTCTCCGCATCATGACCGCCGTCTCTTTATCAATGACGGCAGCGTCTTTTAGCACCTGTATTGCATGCGCCGCCGCATTGCGCAGACACTCGCCTTTTAGCGTGATGCGGACGGAATAGGCAACCGACTGCAACACCGGTTCATCATCCTTATCGGCCACGCCGGCCGTAAACAGTTTGCAGATTAAGTCAAGGGCGACAGGCTCCGGCAGCACCGGCGGTTCCGGCGGCAAAATGGCAAACAAGGGCAGGGCGGGCTCGGTTCTCGACAATACGATTCCTTTTTCTGATCCCGGTGCCAGCAGGGCAACCGGACGGCCGGCTCCTTTTGCCTTATCCAGGCACAGGGCGTCTGCCGCTGCGGACAGTCGGCGGCAGTTCTCCGCGTAAATTTGCGCCGGCACGCCGCCCAACGGCGGAGACGTCACAAGAGGCGCGGGCAACAGGGGCCAACATACATTCGGCCTGGCCGCCAGGTAAGACGCCCTCAACTCGGGCATGAAGGGCACGACGGACTTTAAGGCCTCGCCATATTTTTCTACAAGGTGGCGAACGGTTTCGGCCGAAATGTCGTTTGGGCCCGTGCGCAGATAGTATCCGTTTTCATCGATTGACAACGGGTCGAGAAGGGGAAAAGCGACAGACCGGGCTTCATTCAGGAAAAATCCCGCATAATCCAACAGGCCGCACAACTGGCACAACGCCGCACAATAAGGATGACTCTCCGGCGGGATCAGGCCGCGTGCGCCGTCTGGGAATGCGTCGTAGGACAGCGGCAGCAGCCATTCATCAAAGAGGCCCTGCCAGCCTTTCTCTTCCAATGAGGACAGGGCTTCTTCAATCAGGGCGGCGGCGAAACCTTTTCTTTCGTGTGTGGCGAACAGGTCGGTTTTTCTTTTTGAATATTCGGATTCTAACATGCGGGACGTTTGGGATGTTTTTATCATGTGGACCTCGGTAAGGTTAAAAGGTTGTATCAGAAAAGATTTTGTCACAGCCTGTGTCGAGTACCAGGTGCAGGGTTGAAGCGGCCTCCCGTATTTTGCTGCCGCCCCACGTGCGGAGGATGTGCCCGTCGACGATCCGCTGCCGGATTTGCGCCAACCCGTCCGCCGAGGCGGATAATTCCACATCTTCCGCGGTCGGAACGGGGAAAAAGGTCCCTTTTAAGGGAACGCCTTGTGTTTTTGATTCGCCGATAAAGACATAGGCAGTAAAATTCTCGGCATCCGACAACAAAAGGCTTGTTTCCCGTACCGCCTCGGACAGTCGTTCGTAGCCGAACATATCGGCAATATCTTTGAATATTTTCTCCGTCATCCGCAGTTTTTCCAAAGCCGTTTCCCAAGCCTGTATTTCCACCGTTTGCCAGCGGTCACGGCTCATAGTTAACGAAGCGCCCTGGTTGAGTTTGAGCAGGCTGACCAGAGGATGATCCGAAAGTTTGGATTTTTCCACGAATCCGTAGCGGCACGGATAAATCGCGTCGGCCTCCTTGCATTCCGGAAAGGCGATGATTTTATGGTGGAGAAGGTCGCGCAGGACCAGGTAGGCGGTTTCCATTTTGCTTTCATCCAATATGCATGGGACGCCGGGCGGGGGATATTTCCAACAATCTCCTTCCGGGGGCGGCATATTCGGGCACACCGGCATTCTGATGCAGCCGTGCGCCAGCAGGATGGTCGGTGCGGGCCCGCCCAGCAGCCGGGACCCGTGGACATGTAGGGAGAGGGCGTCTAATTTGCGCAACGTCCCCCTGTGGCGCAGATCGATCGGCATGTCTGCGGAGCCGTCCGGCCGGGCCGGGTATGGGTTTGTTCCCAGTAATATTTTCAGTGCCAGGTCTGATTGTTGTCCCGCGAAACGCCGCGCATCTTCTCCGTCCATACCGGTTTCCGTCCCGTCTGGGTCGGGCACGCCCGGCGTATTCGGCACTTCTGGCAGGGGCGGCAGGCACCAGACGCCGTTGCCGTCCTGTCTGAAAATATCGTCCTGGAAGGCGTACAGACGACTCAGTACCTCCAGCCTTATCCGGGCGCCCACCGCGTCGCGCGCGGACGGGTCAAAGCCGATTTTCCCTTGAGACAACGACGGTATGGAGGCTTTCGCAGTTCTGTGTAAAGGGTTTTCCCCCCGCAACCACTCGGAAACGGCCTTATCCGCAAACAAAGCGTCCAATTCCCGCGTGCTGCAGCCAAAGGTTTCCCTTGCGCCGCAGGTAATCACAGACGGTCTCTCTTTAGGGTTGAAAATATCCAAACCGTTTGATAGGGCATAGTGGTATAGGCAGAGGGCGGCCGCATATTTCTCCTTCCCTTTGTGCACGGAAAAACGGACAGTGAACCCGTTTTGGGCACTCTCTTGTCGCAGAGAAAAAGATTCGCCCGGTCTTTCGTAATACGTGTCGAAAGGCACACCCCGATTTACGCGGATATCCGCTATTTCAGACAGCCGGCAATAGAAACCCGGTACCGGTGAGGGGACACCGCCGCTCGGCATACAGGCTTCGGCCGCAAAATCCGGCAACGCGGCACCGGTATCCGCCCGCCTTGTTTGCAGAACGGTTTTAACTTGAACCATAACATTTGAGATATCTTCATTGGACAAGAGTCTCCTTAGCGCGACAGTCTCCCGCACGGTCGGGTTCCAATCCGCCGAGCAAATGCCGCTGTCTTTAATCCGGCGGTGGCTGACCAGGCCGAATACGGAAGGGGAGAAACTCAAAGGGTAGGCGGACGACGCCCCCGTTATCTGGCACAAGGCATCGAAAAGCTCGACGTTTCCGGCGGGGAGTCCGATATCCCCTTTTCCCGCGATTTCGGCGACAACGGAATCGAAGTAGGAATTGATTTGATAGTGAAGGGAAAAAACCAAGTCTGCGTGCATTTTGATCGCGGTTTCCAACGGCACTTTGCGTCCGATTGTCACGGCGGCTGCAAGCACCTCCCTCAATTTGGGCGCCAGGAAACTTAAATCCGACACCCTTTTGTCAGGCGGGAAAAGGAACGGCGACACCACGTTCCCCGTTTCGTAAGGGGCCAGACAGTCTGCCGCCCCCGCCGCCAGGGTCATTTTGAATGACGAAGCTGACAATGTCCTATCAAAAAAAACATCGGACAGAAAAAGAGGGAACATCGGCTTGCCCTTCGCTTCCGGAACGGGGGCACGGTCCGTCAACATAACCAGCCTGCCGCAATTTCCCGCCCTGACCGCTGCGCAGGCCGCATCGAGATTTTTTTTTGAAACGTTCGCGCGAAACGGCCTGCTGCCGTTCGGTCAGGGACGTTCCAAAACGCTCCTCGAGGGCCTGCTCATGGTGTTGGGGCCAGTATAAGTCCGGACGTAGTGATAAAAACCGGTCGCGCACCTCGTTGATGACGGCGGCCGGGTCTTGACCAATCGGGTCAAATAACACGGAAAGTTTGTTTCCCGTTTCATCCGTTACATAGGCGGTGCCGCCGAACAGGTTTTTTGTAACGGACAGCGGCGGTAGGTAAGGTTGCGCCCAGCGCGCCCCACTTGAAGCGGCAATCTCCAGGTATGCGGTGAGTGCGCATAACATTTGGAAATACGGCAGATTCTCCGGCAACACCACGCCGCTGGCATCCGGCGGCAGGGCATCCTCGGCCAGCGGCAGCAACCAGTTGTGGAGGAATGCCTCCGTGCCGTTTTGACGCAAATCCGACAGCGAGTGTCGCGCTACCGATTTAAGGAGCTCCCCCCATCCGGATTCGGATTCGGGTTTGATTTTTTTCTTCAACCCTTCATAGTTTGGGATGATGGTTTTTTGTTTGCCTATCATAGTATCCGCGTTTCCTAATAATTGTCTCGTATGATACCTTAGAACGGCGGATTTCATTTTTTGGGTCATAAAAAACACCGCTCGTGGCGGTGTGTTTCTTTATTTTCGGTGGCGTTTTTTCACGGCTGCACGTCGGTTTTCCTTTCCAGACGCTTTTTTCTGCCAGTGTTCGTAATCTTCCGCACTGGGCTGGTTCAAATAACCGCGCGTTCCATTGTGCTTCTCAACCTCCTCCTGCACCCAAGGGGCATCCTGCAGCCGTTTGACGTGTCCGTTCAGGCGGTATGGCTTTCGCGGCACATCCGGGTCGATATAGAGGACTTCTGCGCCTTTGCCGTAAGGTCCGGCCGGGCTTCCCAGACTTGGCAGTTCCGCGTCATACGGTTTTCCGGTTACGATTCGGGCTTCGTCCGCCGCCGAAGCGGGCAAGGAGAAGAGGGCGGTAAGGAAGGCGGCCGTAATCCATACCGGGGTGTTTTTTTTCATATCGGTTTTCCTTTTTGGCTTGAGTCTGTTTGAAATGGACAACAGTCATAATATATACTGGTTTTTCATTTTTCAAACAAAAATTACCCCATAGCCGATATTTAGGATTGTTTTATGAGATACCGCTTCGGTTACGATTCATCCGTCGCCTCGCGCCACAAAGACGTTATTTACGACACCGACCTGTTAAGCAACGGACATCTGCTGCTGTGCGGGATGTCCGGCAGCGGCAAGACGTGGATGTTGAATCAGATGCTCAACAGTTTCGCCCTGACCCGTCCCGCAACGGACGATTTCCGCATCCATGTATTCGACGTCCACGGAGACATTCACACCGACCGATCGCTGGAGCACTCGCTCATCTTTTCCGAACAGACGGATTACGGGCTGAACCCATTCCGCATCGACCCCGACCCGCACACCGGCGGTGTACGCAAGAAGGTGCAAAGTGTATTGAATATTATCAACCGGGTCAGCCGCGAATTAGGCGAGCGGCAGGAGGGCGTATTCCGCAATCTTGCCTATGAAACGTACCGCATACACGGATTTGACGTCCATGACCCGTCGACCTGGATTGTCAATGACGAGCAAATCCTGATGAACCATACCGATCGGGAACGGTTTTATTTGGACGTTCCCATCGGCGAGAAAGACGAAGCCAAAGCGCTGGGCGCCCGCTGGGACGCGGCGGTCAAATGTTGGTATATAGAAGAATCCGCCTATCGCAACGCCATCACGCGCTGGCGGCCGAAAATGGTTGTTAGGCGCCACCCCTCTTTGACGGACATTATCCGCGTCGCGCGGCATATTACGGAAAAATCATTCCTCGGCATCAACAGTGTGGCCATGAGCAAACTGATGGATTTGCACCGCGCTGCAGGGGCGTTGCAGAAACGCAAGATGGACACATATCGGCAGCAGAACGGTGGCGACATTGAGAATCTGTTTCCGGAAGAGAAGACCAGACTGCTGAAAGCCAGGGATGCGGCCGTTGCCGCTTTCAAGGAGTACGCCGAATCAAACATGTCCGGTCATGAACTGGAAGATTTGATGCGGTATGACAACTACTCGACGTTGAGCAGCGTCCTCAACAGATTGGAAAACATGGAGGCAATCGGCATTTTCAAGACACGCCGTCCACCCTTCGATCCGTCCAAACCGGTATGGCACTACGACCTGACACCGCTGGACGAGGAAGAGGCGACCATGTTTACCATGTTCAAACTGGAAGAGTTGATGTCGGAGTGCATGAAACTCGGACAGTGTGACCACGTGCGCTGCGTGGTGGTACTCGACGAAGCCAAACGGTACGCCGAAGCCGGCAAAGGCGGCAACCAACTGGACAAACTCTCCAATGAAATGCGCAAATTCGGCATGGTGGGCATTTATTCATCCCAAACCCCGCATCATTTCACCAAAGACACCATTGGTTCGGTGGGCACCAAAGTCCTTCTGCGCACCGACGAGTCGTACTGGCCCGACATTGTGCGCAAAATGCAGTTGAGCAACGAGGATTTAAACTGGGTCAAACCGCGCGAAGGATTCTTGGTGCAGATGAAGACGGAAGGAAACAGTGCCCCTTGGCAGCGAGTATTGTTTGGCAATACTTCTTCATACCTTTGACCGGCTATGGAGAAATTGTGGTCGTGCGGCTTAAGCCGACTCCAGCCATGCCCAGGCCAGGTGTCGGATTTTCTTTGCCAGCAAGGGTAGGGCAGGGATGTCTTCCGGTCGGATGTGTTCCGTAACGATGGCCGTGGCACAGAAAGGCGCGGGCGGAGGGGTTCCTTCGCCACCCAAGGACGACCAACATGCCGGGCCGCGCTGGTCGTGGCGGCAGATACTGATTTTCACAACATCCGAAATCAGAAAATGGCTGTTGTTCCGGTAGACCGTTAAACCGACGGAGTCCGGGCTGTGCCACAGGCAGCGGACGGCGTACCCGGTTCCTTCCAGGTCGTATGATCTGCCACTTTCCAATTCCGGCAGTACGGCTTTCATGATGGTGACGACTGTATCGTCCATGTCCATGCGGTAAACAGGGATTGGGAAATGCCCGCAGACTTCCGCAGCCGTCATAAAATGCGCCCGTTGGATGGCCGGCATCGAGACGCGGCACGGAATACTCAGAGGCTTATCCAGCGGGTCGGCGTATACCAGCAGTTTCGTTTGTCCGTTATCCGGCACGCCGTCGGTCTGAAAGCCTTTTTGTATACAGATGGAGAAATGGGTGGGAGAGCCGTTGTCAAAACGGATATCAAGGTGGTTCGTGCATCCTTTCCGCTCGGAGTGGGTTATGGTTGCATGGCGGGCGGCCTTCATTTCGGACACCCACGCCGAGGCGGCGGTTGGGATAAACAGGCGCAATGCGCGGTTATGGCGGCTTAGATATACCAGTCCTTCGGCGTTGTAACGGCTCTCGCGATAGTTGTTTTTTGCCGTCGTCCCATCCGGGTTGTTGTGTATGGTCAGCATGTCTTTTTGTGTGGTTTGTTTTTCTTTTAGCTTTTATGAAAAGCTTGTTTATTGTTGGCAAACCCGCATTAAAACGCAAAAACGCCTGAACGAATCAGGCGTTTTTACGTTACATCGGAACAGATTTGCGCTTTTTGGTTTGTTTGGCAACGGAGCATTGGAGCTCTCCGCAGCACATTTTCATTCTACAAGTAACGTTTTTGCCTGTCAATACTTAACGGGCAACACAGGTGTGTTGTCCCGCCAGTCTGAACTTGTAGACCCGCCGCAAATATTTGAACCCGTTGGCGGTGACATGCCAAGATTGGAGAGGGCGTCCGTTCTTATCGGTCATATCCAAGCGCAACAGGCGCCCAACCATGCGTGACACATCTTTGTCTGGGCCGATTAGCCAACCCAACTCGTTCAGGTTGGTCAGCAACTGTCGGGCATCCGCATATCCGCCGGGCAGGGTAACGGCGGTGTAGGTTCGGCAAGCTCCTGAGATCATGGTTTGGGATGGGATGAAGCCCGTGCTTTCTTTAGGCAACAGGCTTCTAATGGCAATACTCCGTGTTTTCAAGGTGTGTCCTTTTTGTTTTTTTTGGTTATTTTTTAGGCACTAAATCTAGCACGAATGAAGAATATCGCAAACAATTTTTTTAGAATAAACTCTCTAAAATGACTCAATCTTGCCAAAATTCCTTCCATTCCTTCAAATCATTGCGCCATTTTTCGTATTGCTCCTTTTCTTCGGTGCTGACGGAAGTTTCCTCATTATCGACATAGATGCGACAGCGTCCTTTTTTTCTGCCTGAATAGAATTTTCCATTCCAGTATTTTTTATTTTCCTGTAACTCCTTCAACCACGCTGGCGGTTTCGGCTCAGGATCAAGCTTTTTGATGGTTTCTTGCTTTTTCATCGCCTTGGCTTTTTCTTCGGCTATGCGTTCTTCTTCTTTTCTCTTTTTCTCGGCTTGATACTTGAAATGCTCGCGGACAGACAATTCTTCTAGGTGGTTCGGAAAACGTGTGATGGTATAGCCCAGTTTGAACAATTCCTCCTTCCAGGCGAGGGCGGTTTTTTTGATTTCTTCGATGCTTCCGACAGCGGCGGTCTTTTGCAAGACAAGCTTGGGCTTGCTCAACAGGTACATCAATCCGCCGGCCATTTCGTCCTGCCAACGGTATCCGGCTTCTTTTAGTTTCTCTTTGTTTTGTTTCAGGCGTCCTTGAACCTGTACGGACATCACGACGTCGCTACAGATGGCAAACGCAAGGGAGGCCGTCATGGGCGCAGCCGCATCCTCTTCTTCCTTTTGTTTTTTGAAGCATTCCGGGCAGACGAAATTGTTACCGTACCATTCCAGCTTTCGCCGGCGGTCGTCTTCTTTTCCGTACAGGACGACACTGCCTGTTCCGTGTCCGCAAGCGTATTGATAAGTATACTTTGCCATAACATCATCCTTTACAAAAACCTTTGCGTAGCAAAGGAAAACGTCTTTGACATCCTCCCCGCCCTAAAGGGCGGAGATTCCTACCGGCGTCCGCGCTTCGCGCGAACTACCTTCGGCGGGTTCTTGCTGCTGACCTCTGTTGAGGTTCACTTCACAAGCTCGACGGCTGTGCCCCATCCTGATAATTTACGCATGGACGATGGTTCGCCCGCGCGCCAAAACGTTTAATGCACCGACCACATCCGCATGCTCCGTATAGCCGCATGCCATACATTCAAAATCAGCCTGCGTTGGGCGGTTTTCCTTTGCGGTATGACCGCAACACGGACAGATTCTGCTCGTATTTTGCGGTGGGACGGCGATTAAAGAACCGCCCAGCCATTGCGTCTTATAGCCAAGCTGACGGCGGAACTCGAACCAGGATTGGTCCATTATCGCCCGGTTCAAACCTGATTTCTGTTTCACGTTTGTGCCGTGTTGTTCCGCCGTGCCTTTAGCCGATTTGGCCATATTCGATACCTGCAAATCTTCAACGTACACAATTGCGTGGTTTTTGCTGATTTTGCTGCTGATTTGATGCAGGTAATTTTTACGGATATTGCTGATTTTATGGTGCAGTTTGGCAATTTTAGCTTTTAACTTTTGCCAATTTTTAGAAAATTTGGTCTTGTTTTTGAGACGTTTTTGCAGTTTGGCCAGTTTGCCTTTAAAGTTTTTAAAAGCGTTAACCGGCTCGAAATATTCGCCGTTTGAAAGGGTCGCAAACCGGACAACGCCCATATCTATCCCGATTTCACCGCCTTGATGCGTTGGGATTTCATATTCGAATTCCGTTTGAATGCTGACAAAAAAACGACCGCATTTTTGGCTGACCGTTATGTTTTTGATTTCACCAACAATGTTACGGCTTTTGCGGTAACGTACCCAACCAATTTTTGGTAAATAGATGCGCTTGTTTTGTTGCTCCAGTTTGCAACCTTGTGGGAATCTGAAACTGTCTTTTTCACCTTTACGTTTGAATTTTAGAAAGGCGGAACGTTTTTGAAAGAAGTTTTTGAACGCACATTCCAGGTCTTTTAAAGACTGCTGAAGCACTTGGGAATGGCAGTCTTTAAGCCAGGGTAGTTCTTTCTTCCAGTGCGGAAGCAGATTGGCTATTTTCGTATAACTGAACTTGAATGATTTGTCTGCTTCGTACTGTTCATTTTGATATGCCAAAGCCCGATTGAAAACAAAACGGGAACAACCGCAGAACTGCTTGATTCTGCGGATTTGCTCGCCGTTTGGCATGATTTCGAATCGAAAGGCTTTGCGTAATTGCATGGACAGGTTTTGGAATGTGATTTTTTCACATTATATACTTGGTCTATGAAAAAAGAAAGTGGAATTAGCGCTGTAAACGTTGAGGTTTTTATATGCACGTTCATTCAGTCTTTGTTGTAAAATGTTGCGGTGGCGCACCCATTTCAATTATTCGCCTTTCAATTAGAATAGGTTTGTTTTTTCACGGAGGGCACAAGAATGTCTAGAGTTGTTATTTGCCGAGAAAGGCCGGACGGGTGGGGCGGCACATCACTTTTACAGTGTACGCATTCCTTTAACAAAAAATCCCAAATGCGGTACATGATGTATTGTGATATTTTGAAAACCATGCCGGACGGTCGGAAAAAAGTCCGTGTGTATGGCGAGCGTTACCACCGGGCCATCGGTAGCCGTATCCGTTATGTCGAAGCAGGCAGGGTGGTTGATGCAGTCGATTTTTCGCTACCTGAAAAGGAGAAAGAATGAACAACAAAACGCAAGCGTTCGTGTACTGCCACGAACGCTCGAAAATCACCGGTGGGGCAAAAGAGGCCGCATTGAAGAAATGGCTTTACGAGCAGAATATAGAAGCAGTGTCCTTTCATGAAGAAAGGATACGCGGACTGTCTCTGGAGCGCCCCGTGTTGGAAGACCTACTCGACCAACCCGGCCTGTGCAAGACCTTTGTAGTGGAGGACGTCCGTCTTGTGTCCCGGCTTCTTCCTAAGACGGCGCAGCGATTGTCAGAATCTTTACGGCACGGTTCGAAATTGTTGATTCCCGGCGTTTTGGAATTTCCGGGTAACTATACGGACGAACACATTGGTTTTGAAGCCAACCAGAAAATGTTTCAGGCACTTATCGTACAACTGGCCTCCGGCGAGCGGGAGTGGAGAAAAGAGCGTCAAATGCAGGGCATTTCGGCCGCCAAGAAGAAGGGTAGGGTGATGGGCGGTTCCGTTATGAGCCAGAAGCGGATTGATGATGTCTACATCGGCAAAAAACGGGGTTTCACCACCGAGCAAATTGCGCAGCGGGCAGGGTGCAGCGTCAGCAGCGTGCGCCGTATTTGGCGCTGTATTGATCAAAATATTTACAAACCGTCGAAAGAAGCGGTTGCCGCATGCAAAAAAGAGGCGTCCGTAAGGTGCGAACAGGCGTCGAAAAAAACAAAAAGTTGATTCACAATGGATATACGGGTTGTTCGCTGCTACAAAAGGCATCTGCCTAAAAACTGGATACATATTGGATCGCAACTGTTGGCACTCACCTGTTTCACGTTCCTTGTCGCCACTGGCGACAAAACGCTTTCATCGTTGTGGTGGCCGGCGCTCGGCGTGTTCTGCATCTGGGTGCAGAATGCGTTTTTCCCGCTTCCGTGCGGCTTCGTGACCGATTCATATATGCAGGCCGTGCATGCGGATTTGGCCGACTTGTATGAAGAATCCGCACGGGACATCGTTTTGTTTCAGAAAACGGCTTGCCAACTTGTCGGCGATGGCCGGGTTTTGACTTTTCAGGGGATTATTTTCGCCATTAGGCGGTATGAGTCGGAGTATGTTCGCGATTTGATTAAGAACAAGGGGTAACAGCATTTAGTTGGAATAAATAACCCCTTGCCAAATAAGCAAGGGATTTAAATTTGAGCGATTTGCCGTTCAATCTAATTTAAGGTGCCACTCCGTTTTCAACATCGCCAAAATCATCCGCATCAAAATCGTTATCCACCCCGACGATAAAAGGAAAACCTGACGGATAGTCGAAAGACGGACTCATGTAAGGGGCTGCCGTATTGTCGTATGCCTCCATCAAATCATGGAACTTACCTCTTTCTTCAGGCGTCCAATCTCGGACGAGGGCTTGCATATCCGGCGCTTTCGGCAATGTAACCCGGATTGCGTCCGGACTTCTGTCTGCGTTAAAACTGTCGGTATGCCACCCTCCGATCATGGCGGCAATTCCCGGTATATTCTCTTCGAGCAACGGGCATATCTGCCCTTGCCGTGTGATACAGACTTCGTAGGGATAATGCGACAGGGTTAATACGGTTTCCCGTTCTGACAAATACGGGACGTCGGAGGGGTTATTGCTGACTCTGCCCGGGACAGCCTCCCATATTTTGTAGTCGCGGGTGACGAATTCCACCGAGCCGGCAGCCGTCAACTCCGCGGCCAACCCTTCCGGTGTGTGTGTAAAATCTGCGAGGCTGTCTGCCGGTTTGCATTTTTTCTCGATGCCTATCATCATGTTTTCGCCTGTCTTGATTTTAGGTTAATGTTCCGTGTTGTGGGACAGTATATCAAGAAAAATCTTTTTGACGATTTGCAGGGCGCATCCTTTTGGGTCTGAAAATACCTGTCCGGCGGAAAATCGCAATACGGACCAGCCGTTCATTACCAGCAGGTTTTGCCGCTCCCTGTCTTTGGCGTGCGCTTCCTTGTATTTACCGTGATACTGCCAACCGTCTATTTCCACGGCCAATTTGACGGACGGGAAGGCGATATCCAAGCGGAACCGCCGCCCAGGCACGGCACCTTCGAATTCTTTTTCTATACCGGGCAAGTCGTACAGCAGGCCGTAGAGGATTTCGTGCGGCGGGGAAGGTTCCGGCTTGGCTGCCGGCGCGGGCTTTTCAACTTTCTTTGGCAGCCCGCCAGGCTGGGCAAGGGGTTGCCTTCCCAGCTGTTCTTCGGCCTGCCTCCGGATATGATTGGGCAGGTCTTTGAGGTTAAACCTTAACCCGCCTTTCTTTCCCGCCACATTCAATTCCTTTCGGGGCCGTTCTCGGTAATCGCCATTGAGTAATGACCTTCGGAGATATGTCCCCAAAACCCTTCCAGCGCATCCAATTCTTCTTCGGTCGGTAGGGATTCAAGGGCTTCGTGCCCGAGTAAGACGTATATATGTTTGATGATGTCGGCGAATTCGCAGATCGGTCGGACGACCTCGTTCATGTGCACGTTTTCACGCTGTGCCGCAGACATCCGGTCATGGCCGTTGTCGGGTTGTACGAGCAGGTACGCCCGCAGACTGTCCGATCCGTCCATTGCGGCCAACGTAAACAGCGTTTTAAGCGATAACAGTGTTTTTATACCGTCGCTATCAAAACGAATTACAGTTTTGATGGCCGCCTTGTCCGAATTTTCGGCGACCGCTTCCAAAGCTTCCGTTACCGCATCCAATAATTCGTGCTGCGTTTCGCGCCAATCGTCGTTGTTACGACAAAAGCGGCTTAATTTAAAAGCCGCGGTGAATTGTTTTAAGCACGCTATGTCTTTTTGCATGTTGATCTCTCTGTTTTACTGCCCAAAAACGGGGCACTTCTTACTTCCGATAATATGAGTTATCGGAAGTAAGACGTCTTTCGTACCGGAAGGGCGTCTTTTCGGGTTCACTTGAACCGTCCGTTACGGCCAGCCATCAGGCACCATCGTAATGCGAAGCCGGCACTCGTTAGTGCCGCTTTCCGCCCCATCTTCCATCATGAAATTTAAGGTCCGCCGGTAAAGCGGGTTCGGCAGCCATTTTTGCTCCGCCCGATCCCACAATTTTTCCTTTTTGGAGAAACGGTACACGGTACCCGACAGTTCTTTTTTTAGTTGGCTTATTTCAGGATTGCTCATTCCCGTGCAACAGACGGTTGATGATTCTTCTGGCGCTCTCAAAGAAGAAAGCCACCTTTTTCCGTCCAGTACCGCTTTCTTGTAGGATACCGACGTCCACTGAAGGCATTCCATTGCAGATGCATAATGACCCCAGTCATCGGTGACAACAACGAACGGCGGTTGCGTTTCAGCTTTGGGTTCTTTCTTTTTGAGGAGTCGTTTCAGTCGTTTCATTCCGGAACGTCCGTCGCTTCGGGTGCCGATTGCTCGACAACTACCGGGGCCTTACCCTCGGCAGATACGCAAGTCACCCGCAGGGTGATTTTTTTTCCGAATGCGTCTATTTTATTGATTCGGCATGTTTTGCCGAATATCGGGTTTTCTTGTTCCACCCCCGATTCAGGGTCTTTGATTTTCTCTTGGGACGCCCTTTTTCTGAAGGCTGTCGATAATGATGAACGGGACGATAATTCTTTGTCCGCGTCAAATACCAAATCGGCAAAATCGCCTTCTTTTTCGATACGCGGAAACAAAAGCGATGTAAGGGGCACCCTTTTTCGATGCTCTCCGATGTCGGCATTGAACAACGAAAAACGTAAACCCGCCACCCCGTTTTTAGAATCCGGTCTGCATACCAACCGTGCCGGCCGTCCGTGCCGTTTCCTGTACATATAAAAGGCGGACATGACTCTTAGCTTTTGCTCTTCAGCCTGAGCCCGAAAATTTTTGTCGGATTTGTCTTGGTTTTCCAACTCAATGAAGAAACTCTCGGAGTTTCCCATTTCGGCAAACGGATACGTTTTAGGGCGTCCCCTTTTTTCTTCGTCCGTTACCGGTATCGTTTTATCGATTCCATACATGTCGTTTCCGTATATTGACGGTTGTGCGGTTAAAAACAGAGCGCCGACAAGCGATGCCGACGCCTGTTATGTCGAAAGCGTTTAAGCGGTTTGTTGGCTTACGCGGGCTTTCAAAACGCTGCTTGCTTTAAATTTCGGCACTACAGATGCCGGAATTTCCACCGTTTCGCCTGTCCTCGGATTGCGTCCCAAACGCACCCCACGTTTAGCGGCAACAAAAGTGCCGAATTTGGCTAGATTTACCTGGCCGCCGTTTTCCAATTCTTCTGTGACGACCTCAACTAGAGCCTCTAAAACCACAGCGGTGTCCGCTTTTGACACCGGTGCTTTCGCCTGGATTTTGGCGATCAGTTCTTTCTTTGTCATTTTTATCCTTGTCTGGTTCTTCAATTAAAGACCCTATAATATAATCAGCCCGCATCCCTTTTTGTCAAGCAGAGACGGGTTATTTGCTCACTTCTGCGCGATCGATTCGGCGAATTTCCGGTTATCGGCTCCCACTCCGTCACCATTTCCATTGCTGCCCGCCTCGTTCGCATTCACTCCGTTAGCATTCAGAGCGTCGACGTGCAGGCCAGTTAGGACGATTTTTCCGTCCCCGTCCGAAACAAAGGTGACGCCGGAGTTCAGATAGGATTGGGAGATAATAGAAAGACAATCCTTCCGGTGTTCCTTCAATTCTTTCAACTGCCCCTCTAAATTTTGAATGATGCCGTCCAAGCTGACGACTAGAGGGTGCGCTGCCGCCAATTCTCCTGCTTGGCGTTTGTTCATTTTTGACATAAAACTTTCCTTTGTTTATAAAGGTGGTATTAAAAATAGATGATGGCCGGCGCTTCATACCGCACCAGCCGCGGAACCGTTGCGTTTTGAAATGTACCCGTTTCTGTTGGCTTGCAACGTTTTAATTTTTTATTTATTATATTTTATGTAAAAACATAGGTCAATAAAATCATGAAAACCGTTTATTTGCAAGTTCCGGGAGGCGAGTCCCAGCCGCCCTATACGGACCCCACCGGGCAACTGGTCATTACTTCCGAGAACCCGGTCTTTACCTCATTGACAACCGACCCCAAAGGGGACAACAAATGGGGCAAATCCCCGTTCGGCGGGCGTTTTGTCATGTGCCCCTCCTTGACCGTCGATGATGAAGTTTTCCATTATGCGTCCGAAACCCTGGTTGAAGGCGCGCTCTTGGAAAGCGCCCTACTCCCGTATGTACACCGTGCCGGACACCCATCCGGGAAGGTCCGCCTGAACGTGGCTTTTTTCAACAACCTGTTGATACGAAGCGTCCGCGATCCGGGCGAACTGTCCATACAAGTCTTTGCCTTGCGCACTTTTCCATTAACCGAAGGGTTTGAAAACATTTCGGCGCAATGGTTGCAAAACAAGGTTGACCGAGGGGACGCTGATTTGAAAACCAACCTTAACCGTTGCATCAACAAGACATTAGAGCTTGCCGGTGAAGTGGCTGCAGCGGGCTGGAAGTCCGTCCGCGAACAACATTTGCGAGACCCTCACGATACTTCGCTGCAGGCGCACGCCATCATTACGCCTTTCTCCATTACGTCCGAATTGGGCAAAGAGCACAACTTCGGCAATTCCGTCGGTCAAGTTTTTGCGCTCGATGATTACCTGTCCGCCTACCGGCAGCATCTGTACGAAGTGACACAAATTCCGCCAGAGGAGGTCGGGGAGACGATGGAAATCACAGAGGCGCCATAATTTCCCTGCGTATATATCAAAAAACCGCACCTTTTAAGGTGCGGTTTGTTTTTAGGGTGCGCCGTTATTGCCCAAACGAGGTGATTGTTTTGACGCGGTAGCCGTTTTTAAAAACGTCCACACTTGTACCGCGTTTCACGTCCTGCTCGCTGCGGCGTGATTCCGGATTAACCTGCGCCGCCGCACCGCCGCCATCTTTGGCGGATACGGTGGCGACAGTGCGCGTGGTCACAACAGTGCTGGTCGGTACGACACGGGTACCGGCAGGGGCGACTTTCGTATCACCCGAACCGTCAAACGGAACAGCCTCGTTACCGTGTCGGCGGCCCGAATTCAATGAGGTTCCGGCGCGTTGCGTCGCTACCACATTTGTGCCGTATACCGTGGTTCGGGTAACGGTTTCCACTTGTTCGTCGCCGTTTTCGTTGACCGTTTTGTTGATCTGCGTGTTTGATGACGGTTGCAGTTGGGGTTGGTTGGGCACGACTACCGATGTTCCGGTAATGGCTGTCGACGGTTTCTCCCCGCTGCCATTAAAAGGCGTACTGATGGCGCCGTTGCGTTTGCCGCTGCTTAAGCCGGGGCCGCCCACCGGGCGGGTGGACGGTGTCGGAACGTAGGTTGCGACCGGCTTGGGCGTATCGGCTGCTTTTGGTGTTTCAGTCGGCTTCGGCGTATCGGCTGCTTTTGGCGTTTCAGTTGGTTTCGGTGTTTCAGCCGGTTTCGGCGTTTCAGCGGCCTTACCGGAAGGTTCAGAGTCGGCGGGTTTGGTAACGGTCGGTTTCGTATTTTGCGGTACCGGTTTGACCGTGTCGGTGTCTTTAACCTGTGCAGGTTTGGTTGCCGGCACGACGGCCGGTGGCGTTTTACCGTTATTGTCGTCTTTGGACACAGTAGTGGTCGACGTTACGTTGGTTACGGTGCGGTCAGCGACAGGCTTGGGTCTGGCTTGGGTTTTCCCTTGGTTATCACTGGTCTGCGGGCGCGCAGTAGGAGCGGCAGGAGTAGGAGCGGGATGTACGTGCGTGTTATTGCCGCGGTCTTTGTCTTTTTGACTGAGTGCCCATGCAGACAACCCGGCAACGGCCAGTCCGGCACCGACGGCGGCTGCTTTCTGCCAGCCCTTCATTGCGGTTGCCGATGTGTTGCAAACCGGCTCGCCGTTTTTACCGCGTGCGTTTTTTGCTTTCGCTTCGGGAGAACAGTCCGTTACGGAGCCCTGCTGGGCGCCGTCTATTTTAACGGGGGTCATCACGGCAGGCGCGGGCGCTCCGGACTGTGCGGTGCTGCGCTCTTCGCGGATTTCACCCGCGCCGACACCGGCTGCCGAACCGGCGGCTGCCTTACTGCGTTTTGCTGAACCGCCTTGTCGCGGCATAACGGCGGCCGCGGGGGCGCGGCGGCTGCCGGCGGAAGATGCGGGAACGACTGCGGCACGCGGCGCGGCCGTTTTGACGGAAGGTTGGCATCCGGCGCTATTTTGAACCGAACAAACTTGGTCGGCCCAAGGATTTGAAGGTTTTTTGAATTGGTAATCAGCAGCCGCAGCCAGAGGGGCGGCTGTCATAGACAGCGAAACGGCGGCGCAGATCACACGAACCGAAAAGGTATGTTTTTTCATAGAGTTTTCCTTTTGTTTGCTTGTTTTAATGAAACAGACGTCTGCAGCTGGTTTGTTGGTCGGTTTGCAAACACGTTTTCTGCAGCATAAGCGGATTGTAACACGCGGAAGGTATATTTTTTTTCAAACCTAATCGCAATCAAAAGAATGTCCTACACTTGGTACGTCACAGGCGGCCGAACGAAACAATGTCAAGGCCAAATCGAGACTATCGAGCAAACTCCGGCAGTCTTTCAGGTCGGTTGGCATTTCGGGCCACCCGAGCTCTTCCGGATTAAGACCGTGTGCTGAAAGGATGCCCGCTATTGCCGATTCAGACCCAGGTATGTCCGATACTGCCTTTTCCGCTGCAAGGTGGGCCGACAGGAACAGCAAGGCCGTCAGGTTGTTGTGGGCACTGCGGAGGTTATCGCTGCCCTGAAAAAACGTGTCAAGGTTGCCGTCTGCGCTTCGTTTTAACCAAGAAAGCAGGCCGTCCGTCACACTCTTCCCTCTATTAACTGGATTTAAGTCAAGGTATACCATTGTCGGACAAATTAGATCAAAAATGCCTTTCGCCAGAAAGCCCGCCTCTTTGGCTTTCTCGTTTAAAAGCGCGGCGGCTGACAACCATTCATGTTCGTTTCCGCCTTCTCCTTTTTCGAGTTTTTCCTGTAGTTCTGAAAGTACGCCCAGCAATGTAACACCACTTTTCATCTGGTCTGTGACTTCCATTGTTGCCTGAAAAAACTGTTCCGAACGGTGTTCGAAGGAAATAATTTTGCGAGCATCATCTTTTTTCACTGTTTTCACACCCTGACGGTTTTTGAGCGAAGACTTCTATTCTACCCGCGAAGCTTGTCGGATGCGACAAAAACTGTTGCGCTGCAAAGGTTTTCGTTTTAATATGTTTCTTTTTTATATAGAAAGTCAGAGATGTTCCGTAAAAGAACCCCGTTGCTTACCCTTGCTGCTGCCTTTGCCTTGTTGCTGTCATCCGGTTGCGCACCTGTTGTTGCGGAGGGTAGCGGCGCGACGTCGTCGAAGACTGCTGCCGCGCCAGCATCGGCCGGCGACGACCTCTCCCTGTTGAAGGAGGCATGGGAGAAGAACGCTGAAGGCAGCCGTGTCATCGAGGCAAACCCGACCCCGATTGCCGGAATTTACGAAGTCGTGTTGGAAACCGGCGGCCGCAAAGAAATTATTTACAGCGACAAAAGCGGCAATTACGCGGTCATGGGCGCTTTGATCGACATCCGAAACAAGACGGATGTAACGGAAAAAAGACTGGCGGACATTTCGAAAGTGGATTTCGACAAGCTGCCACTAGAAGCCGCGGTAAAAGAAGTGCGCGGCAACGGCAGCCGCAGGGTGGCCGTGTTCAGCGATCCCGACTGCCCGTACTGTAGAAGTTTCGAGCGCGACATTTTGGCAAAAACGGACGATATTACGGTTTACACCTTCCTGTTGCCGATTGCATCCCTGCACCCTGATGCAGAACGCAAAGCCCGCGACATCGCTTGTGCGGACGACCCATCAAGAGCCTGGCTGTCCTGGATGCGCGACGGCAAAGCGGCATCAGCGGCACCTGCCGGATGTGATGGTGGCGAACGTTTGAAAAAAGCGGCAGAAACCGGCAACGCACTGGGCGTCTTTGGCACGCCGACGATTATCTTTGCCGACGGCAGCCGGATTGGCGGGCGTCCGCAATCGGCTGCAGTTTTTGAAAAGCTTTTGTCAGAACACGGCAAAGCGGACGGCAAATAACCGGCTTCGGCGCGGGCTCTTTGCCACCAAAGGTGAGATTTGCCGCGTAGGCGGCAGACTGAAGGACCTGCATTTGCAGGTCTTTTTTGCAAAAAAATTTGACTCGTTATTGCGGTAGAATGGTTTTTATCGTTTTAACGCCCTATTCCCGGATTGACCTTATGATCAGCACCCGAAACCGATATGCCCACCCCTACGCTGCGTTTTCAAAAAATATTTTCTTTCCTGCGGCTGTTTCCACCCGAGATTTCCTCGAGCAAAAAGACTCTATTTTCGGCAGTATCGGGCAGTATCCGAAAAACAGTATCCCCCAAACTTTGGAGGCGTGGCTTGACGACCTGTTTCCCACCGGAGATGCGGAACAGATGGCCTTTTTGGGTTTTCACGACACCGGCCTGCGCCTGCTCTGGCTGTTTGAAGAGGCACCGAAAATTTATCCGTCACTGATGAAAATATTGTCTGAAATCGCACATGATCCGGAAAAGCGGCTCTCCGCCCTATCCCACCTGTACGGTGCCTTTCTGCAGACCGGAATGGGAAAAAGGAGGCAATATAGCAAGGAAGAGCTTTCCCGCCTGGACAAAGAAGACCCTGATAATTATCCGCTGACCCTGCATCCGCTTGCTTTTTCGCCGACATCCCTGGTTTGGGGCGGCGGACAACCCGGCACTTTCCCCGAGTCCTTCTTTTCTTCCTACGGACGCTTTGTCGACTGGCATCTTGAGGAGCGCACAAATGGCGGCGGTTTGGATATGGTAACGGGTTTCGATCGCGTATTGGAGGCCCGTTGCGGTATTACACCCTATTCGTCCGCGCCCTCTTTGTTTGACCAGCGCCTGATTGCAATGGACTTTTTTCTCCGCAGCAGCCAAGTTGCACGCCAGAGCTTGTTAAAAACACACCCTCTTCTGCTTTCTTATTTTGCCCGTGGTTTCGAACAGGGTTTCGACACGCCGGATGGGTGCTTCGACGGCTTGAGAATGTGGGACATCGAATATCGTTCCGGCCCCTCGGGGTATTACGGTTCCAATTTCGCAGGCCTGTCATGCCAATCGATAAACGAGATGATGAGGGAGTCCGCCCTGGCGGCGGTTGCGGAGACGTTTCAAAACCCGTGTTCTTTGAAAGAGTATGTGCACATTTTGTCGGCAAAACTCAAGGATGTTCTCGTCGCCGCCCTCTCTATTTCCCGCACCAACAGCAGGGATTTTGGGACCTCACCTATGCAGGTCGAGGGGGCGTTGACGGCGGCTATGGGGCGCGGTCATCTGTATGAAAGCTCCACATTTTCCGCTGTGGCCGCTTTGTCCATGATGAAAGTGTTTTCCGAGTTTGATTTCCCTTCATATGGTTTTTGCGTCGACCAAGTGGAGTCTTTTCACGACTTTGCCGGCAACAGGCTGTTCCAAGCCCTAACGAATCCGTTTTCTTATTTGGACTTCAGAAAAGAGCATGGATTGTCCTGCAATTTGGGCGACGTTCGTACTGTCGGCAATTTCGCAACAGAGGTCATCCGTTCGTATTCGTCAGAGGCTTTAAATAAAGAAGGTACTTTGAGCGAAGCGCTCGATTATGGATTGTCCGACCGGATGCTGCACGGGGGCGGGCATTGGATTGAGAATCGCGCCAGAGATTCGAACCGGCCGTCCGTTACGCCTATTTTGGCCATTATCGAGGCCTTTTATTGCGAACGTGTCAGACAGGATTTTGCCGGATATGGGGATGTGGCGGAAGACATCATCCGTACTGTGAACGGGTGGCCTGCTCTGGAAATCTTAACGTGCCTGGCGTCCAAGAATGCGGTTATATCAGCCCTGCCCCCGCCCGATGACGGTTTGTTGCGCAATATTTGGGCCTACATCCACATATCCGAATTGTGCCGGCTGCTTAAAGGGTGGTTCCGGGGACAGGAAAAGCAAGGTGACAAAAATCTCAGCGCGCCATCGGTGGAAAAAGAAGCATTAAAGATATCCGTTCAAGACTGGCTGAGGGACCTGCCCGCATTTTTTGCGGATTCGTCAGAGTTTTACGTCGAACTGTACGAAGGCAATGGAGGGGACGATACTTTGGACCCGTTTTCAGACCGCATCTATGACCACTTTATCGAAGGCAAACTGCTGAACGTGGCGACTGCATGTTGCTATGCGGACGATTATGTCGAAAATCGATCTTTTGAAATTTGACGGTGTCGAAAATGATCTCGAGTCGAAAAAAAACATCCGAAATATTGTCGTTTTTACAGGCAGAGAATGAATTAAACGACATCATCGTCCCCCTGTTGGAAACAGTGTTGTCGACGGAGCCGGGGGTGTTCGTCCGCGAAGTATTTGCTCCGCTGGCGACGGATGCGCTGTATGCCGCGGACGATATGCTGCGGTGGCGCTCGCTCAACCGTTGCCGGACGGTTGCAACCGTCTTGTGCGGACTGACCAACCTGAATGCGGCATACCGTCGTTACATTTCTCTGAACAATGCTTTTTTTAAGGGTCTGGAATCCCCTCTTCACCCGCGGTTTGAAGAAGGGCGTAGCAAGACGGCATTTGAAACCGCAGCGGGGCTTTTACAGGAAGTAAAAAAAGAAGCGGACCACCTGTTGCGCGGCACGTTCCGCGTCCTCAGTCATTCGGCCGAAGGTTTCGTTTCTTTTTCTTTTGCCGGCAACCGGGATGACACGCGGCGCACGGACGGGCACGCTAGGGCCGTCTTTGCCGCATTGGCAGACGCCCATCCCCATTATCCGTTTTTTTTCAGTTTTTCCCACTACCCCAACCTGATGGCGCTGCGGCCTTCTTTGCTTGAAAAATACAGGCGCTTGGTGTCCCCTTCACCGCCGTCGTTCGTTTTTTATTACGACCTGCCCAAGGGTAAATCAATATACGGTGCGGATTACGCAGAAGAGGAGCGCAATACCGTTTCCTTAAACTACACGCCCCCGCATGGTGCCGACTTCTTTTCTTTTTTGGATGCCTTGCTGATTTCAAGGGGCGTATTGAAAGCGGCTGCTGACGGCCTGACCTCGCTCGACGGGATACCCTTCGGCGACTTTTACCGCCTGCTGCCTTTTTTTCTGCAACCTGCGGACTCGTACCCGCAAAAGCAGACAAGCTGTTTTCCAAACGGAATGGTCAAGCGTTTTGACGGTGACATGCTGTCAGACCACAAATTAAATTCGTTGTTTTTGACCGCGCTGCCGACGGCTGTCTGTGACGCCGGACAGGACGCCGTCCTGTATGCCGCCGACGTTTTCGACAGCCTGTTGGTGGAACTGACCGACCCGGACGTCCGTAATGCCGTGCGCAATGTCAGAAACTTCCTTTACTCTGCCGTTATCCGTCAGGAATACGGGTTCGATGACAGGGTGTGGCGTAAAATTGTAGCCGACACGGGCGAAAGCCCTCTGCCGGGCGAAAACGGTAAAGGTTGGCTGACTCCGGTGTACGATTATGGGATAGAGGACATACTTCAGGACATAGAACTTATCGACCGCTTCCCTTCCGTGCGGCTTGCCGAAATGGCCGCCGCCAATATCAAGGCTCCCGGTGAGGCACTACCGGAAGACCTTTTATCCGTCCGCCTGCATTTTAATGGATACACGTCCGAACAGGAGGAAACGGCCAATGCTTTGTTTTCTACATCCGGAAAGCATTCCGGTACCGACCTTTTGGTATTGATGTGCGCCTTGGGTAAGGCCGTATTCCGGTCAGATGGGATGTATGACGTTTATCTTCCGCCGGAGGAAACATGCCGGGCCGTTGCTCTGCTGCTTTTAAATAAGCAGTACCGAGACGAAGGGGATGGGGAAATCGGCGTTTCCGTCCCGCATTCAAGAGGCATCGGATGGGGGTATGGCAACCAAAGAAGAGACGACCTTTTGTCCGTGTTGGAACTGGAACGCGGCAGCCGCCCTTTTTCCGACAAGGATGTTTCTTCATATGCCGCCTATTTTTCGCTCGACAAAGAAGAGTTGGGTGCGATACTGAAGGATGAATGGACACACCTTTTGTTGTACGGTATTACCTCAGACGACCTTCCTTATGTTAATGATATTAGCCGCTATGCACGCCTGTTTAGCTGCGAATGGTTAGGCAGCAATGATTTGGCACGGGCTCTTCCGATGCCGCCGGAGGTTTTGTTGGTACCAACCGTCGCCAATGTCGAAAGAATCAGGCACGCCCTGAGCGGACCTGGGCTCCGCCCTTCCGTTTTTGTGCGTATTGCGGGGGCGGATACCGCCGGGTACCCGGCGGCCGGTTCCGACAGAACCCTTTCCGACAACGGTGAGACCCCCTCGACTTAGCTTTTTAACCTTTAAGAATAGAACAATATGATTATGTCCGATTTTACCCATAAAACAGAAGCCGAAGATCACCTGCAAAAAGGGGCGGACTGGCTATTGGAACGCTATCAGGATATGGAGACAAAACGGCAAGGCTTCATCACTTCCCTATGTGACGATGCGGATGCGCGGTTCGAATCGGCGCAGATTGCCGCACGGCAGGGCGATACGGCCCGAGTCCGCGCCCTTTTGGAACCGGTTTTTGCCGCCGCTCGCATGTCCCTATTTATTATTCCCGAAGATAACCCAATAGCCGATACGGCCTACGTGGAGGAAAAGGTCTCCATTTTGTCCGAAACGACCTCCCGTATTTCGGGTACGACTTCCGACCCTGTATTTTCGGCTTCCGTCTTACAGTCTGCCGATGCCGCACGGCGGGATTTTGAAGAGTGGGAGACGGCCAAACAACGGTTCAAACCGGTTGCCGATCGGTTGTACCGTGAATTGGACGGCCGCGACTTCTTTGCAACACGTTCGGAATTAAAGAAGGCGTTTTCGTATTTGTGGCAGCGTTGTAAGCCGTTTGTGAACGCTGCCCTGCCGGAGGCAGCCTGTTTTTACCGCCTTCTGGCAACTTTTGCGCCTGTGTTTCAAGAGCTTCACAGTGATCCGGTACGGGAAATGTTTTGGCCCGTCCCCGTGCGTGATGCGGTGTTTCAAAGCACGGGCGCAACGCCCGACTCTTTAGATTTGTACCGTTTCCTATTGCAGCCGCGCGCGTCGGCTGTTGCGGATGGCGGCGACGTATGGGAAGAGGTTGCCCGAACTTTGGGCGATGTCCCCGATCCTTTCCCCGGCGTGGCCGTGCTACTGGAAAACATAAGGACGCATTTGCCGCCATCCCTGCATATTTTAACTGCCTATCGGGCCGTACTTCCCTTTTGTCAAAGCAGTGCGGACTTTGACCGGGTGGCTGCTTTTTTTAAGGAAACCCTGGCCCATACAAGAAAGGAGTCTTTCATTATTCGGGAAGGCTTGGATGATGAATGGCACCTCGCAGCGTTTCCCGGTCTGCATACCGTGTTTTTAGAGTTTGACGAGAACCCGTCTTCATCCCCCTTGTTTGAAATCGAGCCCCTGCGCAACATGCTGCCGGCGTCCGTGCTTTCGAGCAAGGATTACGCCCTTCGTTTCCGTTTGCAGCAAGAGTCGGAACTGGCAGACGTGTTAGAAGCGGGTTTTGGCGAACATGCGGCCGCCTTCTTTATCCGCGTCCTGATTTCCTCTCACCTTCCCGATGACGAAAACCTGCAGTTGAAAACCAATGCTTATTTGTCAGTGCTGCGCAGTCTCGGCCTGGTTGACGACGGAACTGCTTCATACGACGGCAACAACCCCGCCTGGTATCACGAAGCACCCAAAAACGACGATGCGGCAATAGATATGAAGAACCGTGTCTGTTTGGACAAAATGCGCGACTTAATGAGGGCACTGTCCGGTCCGGGCGAGAACCATGTAAACAGCACAACCGTTCAAATTCGGACGATAGAATCATTTCTGTTGCCGTTATTGCATTATGTCACCCGTGCTGGGGTGGATCGGCGGATCGGCGCTGGCGAATTGAGATACAATGTGTTGCGTCACTCCTTTGATGCTCTTGACATAAAAAGAAAACGCCATAGGAGTGAAGATTATTACCCTATTACAAATCGTAATGCCTACGAACCGGCCAGTCTGCCTCATCTGATACTTCACCCGGAGCTCTACGGACAAGATGAATTGGAGGCACTCTTATTGATCGAATGGCAGTATTATTTTTCCCGCTTTTTATCCGATTTTGCCGGATATGTTGAAGAAAGGGACCCAAAAGGGGGATGGGTACCCCACGAGCCGGATTTTGGCTCCCCCGGTGCCGATGCGGTTGAGCTTTCATCCATGTTTGCAAAAAAACAGCACTTGACATTAACCCCGCGCGATCACGAATACTGCGAGACCCGACTGGACGATTTGGGGCGCTGTGCCTCGGCAATGGCCCAATCGGCGCGTGCATGGGGCCTAGAGAAATTTGCGGATACGTTTCGGAATATCGAGGAATGGTCAAAACAGGACGTCCATGTCGTTATTCCGGTCCTCTTGCAGCTGATCGATACGGGGGCGATTTCTTACAACCGACGCGGCGGCGCAGACAGACTAACCGCACCAAGTGTCGACAATATCGCTTCGGGTGTTCCCGTTACAGTACGGAAGATGCCCGTAGCTATACACGTCCCGGGTATCTATGCGCTCGGCTTGTTTGCCGATTTCGACAAAAACGTGGAACACACGGTGCAGTTATTGAAAGGAAGAAACGGAGAACCCCTGCCCTCTGTGGCGCAGACCGTTTTTGACAAATGCCGTATGGAAATAGATTTACGCATGTCAGCCGCGCAGTTTGACGATGGCGATGATTTTTTGCGCAGCCAAGACTTTTCTTGATCAGAAAACAGGATATAGGATATGAATAAGGAAAATTTGGCCTACTTTACCGCCCCACGTTTTGAAGAAGCGGTCCGGAAAGGCGCGCAATGGCTGCAAGATATAGACCTCAAGCTCGCCAAGTCCGGCAAATCCGCCGGAATCGCCGGTTATTCCGACCGTTTTTTTAAAGAGGTGGAAAGGGAACTGATTCTGGCGGAGCGGAAGATTTTTAAAGCCTTAAACAAAGGCAACATGGACGCGGTGCGGGAAGTTGTCGAACCGCTGGCCGGCGCTTTCAGGCTTTTGTATTACACGTCGCCCCAAGCATCCGTTGACGGCATGGCAATTGTCAAACAGGGGGACGTTGTAATCAGGTACCGGGACTGGCTCGGAAAAGGCGGTGAGGACTGTGCAGATCAAGATTCCGCCTACCTTTTAATGTTCGACCGTTTGAACGAAGTGCGCTCGCCTCTCTCTTTGCACAACCACTTCGCCTTAGTGTGCACCGAAACCTTGCGAAAGTTCGACGGATTGGGAACGACGTTTGGAATATGGACGCAGATGAAAAATCAGGCCACCCGGCGCGCCCGCCCCGAAATCAGCGCCGAAGTGCTGTGCGCACGGTTGGGGGCTTTCTTCGCCCCTTACGCCGAAGAGTATCTGCCCGACTTGTTTGCGTCTTCCGCTTTCTGTTTTAAAAAAGGGTTTATCGGAGAAACTGGGCTTTATTGGCAGCAAGAAGGGGCCATGTCTTCAAGCGGAAGGCGCCGTGTGTACCGGGCCCCCGTTGTCCGCGACCCCCGCTCGGATGATAACGGGCCTCCTTCTGCGCAAGAAATCGCCGGTTTCTTATCCGTTTCGGCGATGGCTGCGGATCAGTCCGACCCTCCGCCTGATGGAACGGACTTTTGCGAATCCGGTTTGGTTTCGTGGTTTAGGGCGCGGCAAAAGGCCGCTGAAAACCCGGAGCTGCCGAATTCGGTCGGTGTCTCGGCGATGCTGGATCAAATCCGGGTTACGCTGCCGGTGCGGGAATATGCCTATTCTGCCTGTACGGGTGTGCTTCCTTTCTGCCGCAATGATGATGATATCCGCCAAGTAGCCGGCTTTTTGTCAGAAGCGGTTATCAGGTACGAGGATACCTGTTTTATGCCGAGATTTAAGGAAACAGATGGCGGAGACACCCTGTGTGCCGATTATGTCATACCGGACATTGCGATGTTTTACCGCAGGGACAAAGAGACAGAAGCAACACCTGCTTCCCTGCCCCTGTTTCCGGCCGACAAAAAATCGTGGGATGCTCTGAATAAACACTATCCTTTTTTTAACGACACCTGGTATGACACTTCCGGCGGCCCGAACCGGCAAACCTTCCTTGAAAACGCCCTGCTGTTGGCCGACATACTGGAAGACGGGCACGGCCGACACTCCCTGGCCTACATCATCCGTATTGCCCTCCTCACCGCCGGGTATAACGGCGAAGACTGCCAAAACAAAGCGCTTGCCTATGAAAACCTGGCTGCCGACGTACTATACGAACCCGGCGATTTACCATCCCGGTTTGTGTATAGAGGGCATTTCACCTTTCAGAGACGGGAAACCGAAACCGGCAGTGCCGAGTTTTCCCTTGACGATATTGCCGTGAAATGGATGCTTAAAGCTCTGTCACGCATACAAGAAAGGGACAGTGTCGGCTCACCCGCGCGTATGGCCGCCGAACGTTTCTTTGCCGCCTCGGTGTCTGCGGGCCGCCATTTTACCTTAACGGGAGGCACGGCCGAGTTTGTTGACAAAAGGTTTTACCGTTACGGTTCAAGAAAGATCGGCGTTTCCGTCGACCGTACCGGCGTAGTCAGCGCAGGGGTAAAAGACAAACGTGAGGCCGAAGGTTTTTGCCGGCATCTATTACAGGCGTACTTATCGGTGTGGCTGTCAAAGCTGGTCGGAAAGCAACAGTGGGTTTATGCCGCCCCGGACAGGAAGGACGAACGGTCATCAATCTTTCGCAACATGGAGGGCAAGGCTTTTGCGCGTGCCGACTACGAAACGTTCCGATTGGTCTTAGGCAGCGACTTTCAGGCTGAAGAGGAGGATTTCAACACACTGGCCGATATCGTCGAAGAGGCGGCAGCCATTGCCAAAGACTTCGGCATGGATAACTTGGCGGGAGACGTGGAAAAAATCTCATTCATCCTGGAAGACAGGAACATTCTGTCTTCTATTGAAATCCTGTCCAAAATAGCGGGTCGACTTGAGCGATATAAGGCCGAAAGCGTTAGCGGCATGCCTCATGAGATTGACTTTTCCGCGCTGGATGTAAAATCCGTGTATGGTCCGGAAGGGTTGCTGATTCAAGGCGCACACGATTTTTCGGTACGCGAATCGTTGTCTTGCACCGCCCATTTTTTGGACGGTGCAGTCGGGCGGCTTAAGGACTTTTATCGCAAAGACCCCGGCGCGCCGCCGCCCAGCCTGTTTTGGAATCTGGTTGAAGGAGTGGCGCAAGAACGATCGGTGCGGTTAGATGCAGACAACAGTATAGAAGCTGTCTTTTAAAAAACGGCCGTTCGCGTTTTAAAATAGCCATATTTGATGTTACAAGCAAGAAGAAACATGATTACTCCCTCACTTCTGCCTGCCCAAATTTCAGACGGCTTAATGTCCGACAGGGACAACGTACTGCCCGAATTGGTCCGCCGTTACTTATCGTCAGAGCCTGAAACATTTGCCGAAGATATTCTGGTACCGCTTTGCGATGCCGTCCTGTACACCGCGCATGACAGAGGACCTGACCGGGTTGCCCTGTGTTACCGCCTGCTGACCGACACTTTGTCGGTTATGGCCATATTGAACGACACCGGTCGAACATCGCGCAACTACGCCTCTTTTACCAAGGCAGAGTTGACCGGTTTTTTCAAACAGGAGGATGCAGCGCCTTACCGGGTCATACCCGTCCCGGTAGGGCCGTCTTGGTATGCCACCCTACGGGCAAAACAGGGCGTCATCGACCAGGAATTAAAAGCGGTCTTCCGCTGCTGCAAAACCGGCAGGACCGGCACGATGCAATTCCTGTTCGCCGGTGCGGTGGAGGACCCGCGCGGTATGGACGGACACCTGAACGCCGTCTTGGCGGCATTTTACCGACACCGCCCGTTTGTTCCATTAGGCTTTCAGACTGAAGCCGATAAGGAAAACCTAATGTGGCGCATCCGTCAGGTTGCAGAAGGAGCCAAATCACGTCTGTTTCGATTGTATCAAGAGGACCACCTGCGTGATGAAAGTTTAGACTGGCGCAAGGGCGCTCCTTCTGCAATAGATAGGGGAGTGGTGCTGTTCGCGCCGAACGATTTTAAAATGCTTCACGGTTTGAAGGTGGAACCTACGGCGCTTGCTCCGCTGTTGAAAATGTTTGCCTTCCCTATGGCGTTTCCCCCGGAGGGCAGAGACCCGCTGGATAATGCGGCACACAAACATTTTTATTATCACCTCAAACGGTTGGGCCGTACCTTGTTCGGCGTGGAGGAGGATGATGAAGAGGCACCGTACACCGCCCTGCCCGACCGCCTTCCCCCAGAGGTGTGTTCCGCACTCAAAACCGCCCTCCTGTCCATACCCGAACGAACTGCCGGGTTCATAACAAGAGATGTCCTGCCCTGTCTCCCCTCACAGTTAAGCCGCAACGACAATGTGGCCCTCTGTATGTTGATGAACGATTTGGAAGGACGGTACGACCGGTACCACACCGGGAACTTTCGGAGAATGTTCCAGGCGTTCCGCAATTCTGGCGGTGAAAACCGGGACGTTCTCGCAATTATGTTCTCCGAACTGACTTGTGGCGAATACAAACTGGAACGGGAGGTTTTTGCCGCACGGTTGGAAACCACCGCAGAAGGCCTGACCCCTTTGCAGAACCGGATACTGGGCGACGCAGCCGCCCAATCGCTCGAACTGCGCTTAAATAAGGCAAGCCTGCGGGTATGGTCCGTGCTACCCTGTATCGGAAAAATGTCTCCCGATTTGCCGCCGCTTGATTTCAAGAGCGATTCGGCGTTACCCCTGTCTTTCTCCCGCAAGCAGCTGCCCTTTGTTTTATGCTCGCTGATTTGTTCGGTGGCGGCAAACAAGGAAAATTGGCGCATGCCCGACCCTGATCGTGCCGTTATGGAGCTCGACGGCTTGGGAAAAACAGTCGACCTGATACGCCAACGGCACATGAAAGATGTTCTGCCCGTTATCTTGGACTACGCCGGCGCAATGGATATACCGGAGGATGAAATCCTCGAGGTAATAGAGGGAGATTTGCTGTTTTACCTGCTGACCGGTATCGGACCCGAGGATGCGCCCTATTTTGAGAGTGAAGCGGTGTGGAAGCAGGCCGCCGCAGGCGGGATCGGCGTCCCCCAAGGAACATGGGTGAGCAATTACCGCCTGTACTCGCATTACATGCTGACGACGCCCGGCGTGATTAACTACGGTCGACACATGCGGGACCGTTTTTCCGCCTTCGGGTTGTGCGACGAAGGCAGCGGTATACTGCCCTTGTCTGCCGCCGCGCGCTACACGCTGGGGATGGAATTGCGCCCGATCCGGGCGGAAATGGCGGCACGCCCCAACGAAGGTGTTGATTTGTCAGGTGCCGGTTTTGCCGTTGCCGCGCGATCGGACAAGGTGGGTCCCGGGCGTGACATTCAGCTGTCTTTCGATTTCGGGTAGGTGGCGGAAGCCGCCCCGCTGCAGCCCGCGAAGCGGGCAAAAAAAGAGGGAAAGAGGAGGAAGCCTTTTTCCTCTTTTCTTTATTTTTAATATTTGTATTTGGCTGCAAATTTTTGTTCTGCAAGTTGTTGAATACAAATACTGAAAATACTTTTTCCGGTTCGATATCACACCGTTTCCTGTGCAATATAGCACCGTATTCCGTGCAGTATCACACCGTATTCCGTGCAATATAGCACCGTTTTCTGTGCACATTTTTTGAAGCTTTTCCTTTGCGTTCTTGGCGCTCGTGCGTTTAAATGACACCATACCAATAAAAAGGTGTTATATGTCAAAAAACCTGGTTGTCAAAGACAATGCGCTTATCAGCCCCGTGCCGTAAAACTCCGTCCTTCAGGGCGGAGACGTAAGGCGCAAATGACGTATCCGTTTCAAAACTGACTGATCGAGCGTTCTTTGTCATAAAGGCTAAATGAACGTTCATATTAAAAACGCAACGTTTGCAATACTAACTTCACTTTCTTTTTTCATAGACCAAGTATAGAATGTGGAAAAATCATACTCTAAACCCTGCCCATGCAACTACGCAAAGCCTTTCGATTCGAAATCATGCCAAACGGCGAGCAAATCCGCAGAATCAAGCAGTTCTGCGGCTGTTCACGTTTTGTCTTCAATAAGGCGCTGGCTTGGCAGAACGAGCAATACGGGCAAGACAACAGCACCAAGTTCAGTTATACGAAAATAACCAGTCTATTGCCCGAATGGAAAAAAGAATTACCCTGGCTCAAAGACTGCCATTCCCAAGTGCTTCAACAATCGTTAAAAGACCTTGAAAGTGCGTTCAAAAACTTCTTTCAAAAGCGTTCCAATTTCCCGAAATTCAAGAAAAAAGGTGTGAAAGAGCGTTTCCGCTTTCCGCAAGGTTGCAAACTGGAGCAACAAAACAAGCGCATTTATTTGCCTAAAATTGGTTGGGTACGTTACCGCAACAGCCGTGATGTCGTCGGTGAAATCAAAAACATAACGGTCAGCCAAAAATGCGGTCGTTTTTTTGTCAGTA
>ERZ772766.12-NODE-12-length-151434-cov-8.091453_pt1 | contig 151434 bp, 127 predicted proteins | sample MGYA00511379_ERZ772766 | MGnify/ENA primary metagenome ERZ772766 (study PRJEB29015, sample SAMEA2737895) | human oral metagenome | biome: human oral; feature: human-associated habitat; material: dental | place: China | collected 2116 ... | reverse complement strand
GCGCGTATTGCCTATCTTCCTATACGATAATTTTGTGTATGGCATCATAGATGAATAAGACTTTCACCACCGACGTGGAAAGGTAAGTTCATGATGCTAGACAATACTCGTATTCCTGCCAATCCATTTGCCCCCAACGCTTGTGAGGGTAAAGTTGCCGTCGTAACAGGAGCCTCCAGTGGCATCGGTCGCGCAACCGTTGAACAGCTAACGGCTACCGGATGGACGGTTTATGCGCTTGCTCGCCGTACCGAATGTCTTCGCACGCTTGAAGCAGAGACCGGAGCGCATCCTATAACCTGTGACGTTACTGATGAATCGGCAGTAAACGCAGCTGCAAAGCAGATCATAACGGAGCACTTACAGCTTGATGCGCTGGTTAATATCGCTGGGGGAGCGATCGGTCTTGATCGTGTTGCTGATGGAGACCCGGATGACTACCTTGCGATGTACCGCCTGAACGTGCTCGGAATTCTACATACGGTGCGTGCCTTTGCTCCCGCACTGAGGGCTCACGGTCAGGGGAGTATTCTGAACCTGACATCCACAGCTGCCGAAAACGGTTATGAAGGAGGTGCAGGGTATAACGCCGCGAAATTCGGTGCTCGGGGACTTACCGAGGCTCTGCGCCTTGAGGAAGCTGATCACAATGTGCGCGTCATTGAGATTCGCCCGGGTATGGTGCATACAGAAGAATTTTCATTGAACCGCTTGGGTTCTGTGGAAGCTGCAGAAAAGGTATATGCCGGGGTACAGAACCCTCTGGTGGCAGAAGACGTTGCTCAGACAGTAGTTTTTGCATTGAACATCCCTCACCACATTAATCTTGACCACGTGACTTTGCGTCCGCTTGCTCAGGCAAGCCAGTTCAAAGTCATCCGGTCCTCGTAGATATTTAAAGAGGTATTTAGGACAAGTATAGACACGGCGTGCAAAACTAAGGTTTCGCGCGCAGTGTCTGGTATTCCTTCAAGGGGAACCTGAGGTTTACCCCCAATATTCGTAATATATGCGCTATTGGTCTGATTTTAACGTGGATTAAGTAATGGTAAAAATAAATATTTGGTAACACTTTTGGGGTGGTGGTACAGTTTCTCATTGCAAGCCCCTCACGAATGCTAGTGTTAGGGCGTCACCGATAAATTGAGATGGGTCAATGAGTAACTGAATCTGGCACTCACATCACAGAAATATGCAGTAGCTCAACTCACATAACTTCAAAGAGGGAAACATGGCTCCAAAGAAGTCAACCCGTGTCTACGCACTCGCCGCCGCGACCGTTATTACAGTAGGAACGTTAAGCTATGTTCCTGCTACTTTTGCATCTGAAGCAGGTAGTTCGACCGGTTCAGATACCTCCGCTACTGAATCGACGCATGAGAATTCCTCATTGCCGCTTCAGACTATCCCTTGGGCAAACTCCAGCGCATCTGCTCAACCGGCAGGTGCTCAGGAAACCGCTTCTGCGGCCTCTACACAGGTGCCTGAACAGGAAAAACCGGTAAAATCCGAATCTCCGACCGCCTCTGAGACTGATTCAGCCTCAACCCCTGAAGCTAAACCATCTGAAACCCCTGCCGTTCCAGAACAGACCGAGAAAACCTCAAAGGCTACTCCCGGCACAAAGGTTATCGGGGTTGAGAATGAGGGTGATGAAACCTCAGAGGGGCGCCAGAACGCTCCTAAGGTTTCTGTTGATTCCGCCACTATCTACACCGATAACGAATTTAGCCCTTTCACCGTGCGTGTCAGTGGTTTCTACGGTCCGCGCGTTGGTAGCTCTATAGAGGTTCGCATTCAGGAAGTAAATGCTCAAGGCCGCCCTGTAGGCGCCCCTCTTGCAACTGGTCGTGTCTCTGCCCAAGAACTCATTGATGGTATTGCTACCGCCACTGTGAACGTCAGCTCAAGCAGACTGAAAGGCAATAAGAGCTATGCAATTGTTGCTGTCAGTAACCCCGGCGGTAAAGATCACCTTGTAGCAGGTACCATCGTTGAGCTCAAGCAGCGCCGCGTTGCTCATACTGTAACGAGTGAGGCCCCGGCTCCTCAGGAATCTAGTAAGAAGGACGCCTCGACTGCCGCACCGGCGCAAACCGAGAATACCCAGGCGCCTAAGCCTACAGAGACAGTAACTCCCAAACCTCAAGAGTCCGCGGCTCCCACACCGAGCGCATCCACTGATACAGCGAAGAGCGAGGCTCCCAGCGCGTCTGAATCAGCTAGTGCAGCCCCCTCCAGTGCATCTGCTGAAGCTTCAGAGACCGCATCTGCTAACCCCTCCGCAACTCCTTCAGCTCCTGCCCCTGCATCGCCTGCAGAAGAAACCACAATGGATGTAGCGAATAAGGCTTCGCTGCGTGTCGATAGCGCACACTTCTCTGGAGATGCAGCAACTAACGTCGTTGTAGTCCGGGGTACTGGTTTTACCGGCGAACACGTCTCAGAAGGCGTTGAAGTTACTATCTTCGAATTGGATAGCGAAGGTAAAGCACAAGGCGAAGCCATCAAGAGCGTCTTTGTGAAACCCTCAGAAATTGTTGATGGTTCTTTCACTGCACAGCTGGAAGTCGAAGCTGCAAAGCTGCGTCCAGGGTACTCATACGGTATCGTCGCGATTAGCAATCCCAAGGGTGAAGAACATGTACAGGCATACACAGTAGCGATGGTTTCTGATGACTCGCACCCGGCACCCGGTGGTGAGGATAACAATGCCAACGTCGCCGCAACCCGCCCCGGCGCTAAGAAGGCTGGACACAACAACGGCGGACAAGGCGGTGCAGCTGCTCTGAACAGATCTGCAGAAGGCGATGCAGTACAAGCTGAACCGGACGCCAATACTGGTAATGCGCACAGTAACTCGAGCTCTGCAGCTACGACCTCAGCCAATAAGCGTAACCTGGCTCGTACCGGTGCTGACGGCGTTGTACTCTTCACGACGCTTGGCGGCTCAACGTTGGTGGCAGGTACCGCTCTCGTTGCGGCTCGTCGTCGTAAGAAAGACAACGTATAAGAACCTCTGCGGTAGTCCGCAGGTTATCACATAGGGAAGCACACGAATTCCGTGTGTTGTGAATAGGTACAAGGATGGGTGCCCGCATCGTACGGGTACCCATTCTTTATGCCCTTCTATAAGGTGGTAATTACCTTTATAGGTGAGTCGGGTTCTTCAGACGCGTACACTTGAGCTATGTCTGTTCTCAATATTCTTGCGACCTCTCACGGTACTGACTCTTCAGAAGGGCTCCAAGCGATTGCCCTCGTGCGCGCCGAGCTTCAAAAGCTACTTCATGAACGAAGCACGTCTGACGGGCGAGAATATAAAGTTCACGAAGCTTATGTAGACGTGCAGACACCGAGTGTAGATGAAGCCGCTCAAGCCTTACCGGATGGCGAGCCTTGTGTTATTGTGCCGGTTCTACTGTCCACAGGATTTCACACCCAGGTTGATCTAAGGCGCGCTGCACGTACCAGCGGAGTTAAAGATATTCATATTGCTGCCTCTCTGGGGCCGGATGCGCGACTTGCCCATCTTCAGCGAACTCGGCTTGAGGAAATTGGATGGCATGAAAAAATAGCTACCGGTTCTGCCGCACCACCGATTGTTCAAGGAGCTGCAGGTTCATCCCGCCAAGATGGGCGAGCAGATATGCAGCGCGCCGCCGATTTGCTCGCAGAAGTTCTTCACACACCTACCAGAAACGCTTTTATCGCAGCAATTGAGCCGACAATAATTGATATAGCTCGTCAAGAGCAACCAAGGTTCGCGTCCCCGTACCTGCTTGCAGATGGATTTTTTGCCAAAAAGATGAGACGTGATATCGAGGCGGTTAGCGCTTCAACTATAGTGGCTGCACCGTTGGTATCCTCTCACGATATTGCCTCCGCACGCATTATTGCTCAGTGCGCTCTATCTCGTCTTGACGAGGTGTTGGTCGCCGCTACCGAATAATACTCAAATACGGCCAAGCATATAAAATGGCTTCCGCCTTCGACAACTAGGAAAACGAAGACGGAAGCCACGTTGTATGCGCCAGAATTAGCGGATAATCAATCCACTATGGAGCAAGTTTCTGAGCGGCAGAGAACTCAAGACGTGGATTGCTCACGCAGCCGTTCATGTACATGACTGATGAACTGATGCCGATCGTCGCGTGCATAATAGACGACCTCACCAATGACTGTAATAGCAGGTGATTTAACGTCTTGGCAGTCTTGAGGAGCTTGCTGCAAGGTCGTGACGATAACGCGCTCTTGGTCCGTGAACCCCTTCTCAATAGTGGCCAACGGCATATCGTTTTCAACACCGCGCAATATTATCTGCTCGATAGTATCCGGCAGAGTACGCACGCCCATCAGAAGCACCACGGTACCATGAGCGCGCAGCGTTGAAACAACAGCTTGTATATCGGTTTCATCAAGCCCAGAATGGCCCGAAACTACAGTAAAGATCGACGATACTTTACGCAGAGTCACGGGGATAGAAGCGCGGGCGGGCACCGCAATAGCGCTAGTAATGCCCGGAATAACCTCAGCATCCAGTCCGGCAGCAAAACAAGCATCTAGCTCCTCAGCACCGCGACCGTATACATATGGATCGCCGCCTTTGAGCCGCACCACGGTTTTGCCCGCGAGTGCATAGTCAATCATGAGTTGCTGGATGCGTGACTGCGGCACCGCATGCTTACCGGGTACTTTGCCCACGTCAATGATCAGGGCGTTTGGAGCGTATTCGGCAAGCTCTTGTGGAGCTAAATGATCTAGCAGCACGACATCGGCTTCACCGAGCGCTCGAACAGCACGTAGAGTCAGCAAATCGAGAGCACCGGGACCGCCCCCGGCGATGTACACCTTACCGGGTACATCTGCCCGGGAGCTTGGAACTAGGGGCGCGTCTTGAGCAACACCCGCCGGAATATTGGCTAGAACCTCATCTATCGTCGCAAATTCGCGCGGTGGAAACGGCGGAATTTTAGGTGACATGGGCGGGTCCTTAGGCGTTCGCTGGAACAGGATTATGCGCGCTGGGTGGACCGACTGGGATTTTCGCTCCCGTCACCAGCACGGTATTGCCTTCGCCCTTCTCGGCGGCAGCAATTTCCTCGGGTGTTGCTGGGCGGATCTGCTCACGTTCAAGAACAAACATGTGCGCTGCCTCATCGCTGCCATCGGGCTCGTTGATGAAGGCGCGGAAGCGGCGCAGACGGCGTTCGTCTTTGAGTGTGGCAGCCCATTCGTCCTGGTAAGAATCCACGTGGCGCTGCATATCTCGTTCCAGATCCTCGCAGACTCCCAAAGAATCTTCGATGAGTACGGATTGCAGATGAGCCAAACCATCACCGTGCTCTTCGTCAAGGTCTTCGAGCCATCGGGCAGTACGCTGTAGCTTATCCGCTGTGCGGATGTAGTACATGAGGTAGCGGTCGATGTAACGAACAACTTCTTCACTGGAGGCATCCTTGACGAACAAGCGCCCATGCGCGGGGTTCGCGCCGCCGTTACCACCAAGGTATAGGTTCCAGCCGTTGGTGGTGGCGATCAAGCCCACGTCTTTGCCCTGTGCTTCAGCACATTCACGGTTACAGCCGGAGACACCAAACTTGAACTTGTGGGGTGAACGCAGACCGCGGTAGCGATTCTCCAACTCGACGGCCATACCCACCGAGTCTTGAACACCGTAGCGGCACCAGGTTGAGCCGAGGCAGGATTTAACGTTACGCAGCGACTTGCCGTATGCCTGACCGGACTCGAATCCAGCATCAACCAGCCGCTCCCAAATGTAGGGCAGCTGCTCCAATCGGGCGCCAAACATACCGATACGTTGCGCACCGGTGATCTTGACGTAGAGGTTGAACTCATCCGCAACGGCAGCAATGACGGCCAGTTTCTTAGCGGGAATTTCGCCTGCGGGTATGCGTGGAACAACCGAATAGGTACCGTTCTTCTGCATGTTTGCCAGAGCACGATCGTTGGTTTCCTGTAGGCCGCCGCGACCGGCATCGAGCACGTAGGAATTGCGGAAAGATGAAAGAATGGATGCGACCGTTGGTTTGCAGATAGCACAGCCGTCGCCGCCGTGCCCAAAGCGTGCAATGACCGAATCGAAGTCGTCGAGGTTGGTAAGCCGTACCGCTTCCGCAAGCTCTGCGCGGGAGAAATCGAAGTGTTCGCACAGCGCCTTAGAGACGGTCATACCCATCTTTTTCATCTGCTGTTCGAGGGTTTTCTGTAGCATGGGCACACAGGAGCCGCACTGGGTGCCAGCTGTGGTGCATGCCTTTAGGGCGGGTACGTCGTGGTTGCCGTCGACCACTGCCTGACGGACTTCGCCGAAGCTAATGTTGTTGCACGAGCAGAGAATGGCATCGTCGGGCAGCTCTGTATCGGGAATACCGTCGCCGCCACCTGCCGCCGTGAGATACACATTGGGCTCTGCCGGGAGTTCTCGTCCCAGCAGCGGCTTGAGGGAATCGAAAGGAGCGGTGTCTCCCACGAAAACGCCGCCGAGGAGAGTCTTGGCGTCGCCGCTGGTCACGATCTTCTGGTACATGCCGCGCGCGGGGTCTGCGAAGAGAATTTCGAGGCAGCCTTCCGTGGTGCCGCGGCGGTCACCGAAGCCTGCAACCTGTACGCCTGAGAATTTGAGTTTCGTGGCGATATCGAATTCTTCGACCTGAGCATCTTCGTTGCCGTTGAGCAGATTCTTGGCGACCGCATCCGCCATCGCGTTGGCGGGGGCAACCAGACCCCAAGTTCGTCCAAGTACGCAGGCTACTTCGCCGATAGCCCAGATATGCTCGTCGCTTGTGTGGCATGCATTATTGACGAGAATACCACCGCGTTCGCCAGTCCCTAGTCCAGCGGCGCGTGCCAGCTCATCGTTGGGGCGAATACCTGCAGCGAAGACCACGAGGTCTGCATCAATCTGGTGAATAACGGCTTCGTCCGAGGTGGAATCTGCTACGGAGACCGAAATAACCTCGCCTGAGGCATCTTTGTTGATAGCGGATATGAACGCACCGGTTTCGATGTCGATCCCGGTTGCTTTGATCTGGGCGTTGACCGCGTAACCGCCGCCCTGATCGACCTCCACGGAGAGAAGCCACGGGGCAACATCAAGGATGGTGGGTTCGGCACCAAGGTCTTTGAGACCTTCTGCGGCTTCCAGCCCGAGAAGGCCTCCGCCGACAACAATACCGCGCGGTGCGCGCCCAAGTTTAGTCTGCAACCGTTCAACTTCGGAGACCATGTTTTTAACATCGTCTGCGGTGCGGAATACATGGGCGCAATCTGCGTTAGGAATCGGAATGCGCACCGCACTTGAACCGGTAGCGAATACAAGCACATCATAGGGGTAGTCTACGCCGTCTGAACCTTTAACAACGCGCGAGTCACGGTTGAGTGATTCGCCACGGGTATTGTTAACCAGGTTGATCGTGGACTCGTCCCAGAGCGCTGGGTCGCCAAGGGTAAGGTCTTTGTCGGTATCTTTAAAAAGCTGTTCGATAGCAACGCGGTCGTACGGAATATACGGTTCATCATTGAGAACGGTAATGGTGTCAGAGGCGCGTCCAGCGTCTTGGGCACCTTCATGATAAGCGCGTACAAAACGCCATGCTGCGGGTCCTGCACCGACGACCAGAATATTACGGGCGGTGTTCCCAGGGCCGTTCTGAGACATATTTGTCCTTCCTAGTTGTGTGTATACCGACTTCAGCAAAGAATGACCTGTCTCTAGGAACCGGCAATGCAGGAAAACCGGGAACAAACCTTGAGCCAGAACAACAAGAGTGTGGGATTATGTTGTTTTATACGCAGATTCTTGCTTGTAAAAAGTCGCTGTTTTTATCTTACACAGAGGCTATACGACGAAAGTGCCAAAATCGGTATTTTTGAGAAAAATTTTAAGGAAATTCCTTGAAATATCCAGGGATTAATAGGTGTTTTTGACCCTAAGGATTGTTGTTTTAGGTAAGCCTAAACTCCCTAAAGTGCTGTGTTTTTAAGGGTTTTTCAGACCTTTAGTAGCCTAGGTATGTCATATTTTTATCTGTGGTTTTTATAGGGTAGACTCCAAACAGAACACACAAGAAATACTTGTGCTCTCGTATGCCACCTTCTGTCTATGCTGATTTGATATGTAGCTCTTGACTGTGACCGGTTGCATAGATAGCACCTGTCGAAAGGTAGAGCCGTATGACTGAAAATGCCGCCGTAGCATCTTCCTGGGTTCGCATCTGTCCCGAAAGTGAACTCGAAGAAAATTGGGGCGAAGTTGCCCTCGTCAAAGGTCAGCAGTATGCAATCTTTAAAACTAAGCATGGGTACTATGCATGCGATCATCGTGACCCTAATAGTCAGTCTCTTGTGATTGCTCGCGGCATTGTTGGAGAGAAAGACGGGCACTCAACTATCGCCTCGCCTCTTTATAAAGAGGTATACGATCTCACTACGGGTGAGTGTGTCTCAGGCGCTGACTATACGATCGGTGTGTACCCTCTAGAAGTGCGAGACGGCGATATTTACCTCAAGGTCTAATTCTTAGAATTTTGTTCTGTAACTTTTAGGCTACTCTCAGGTTGTGGGTACGAAAGTTCAGGGTCTTTTCAGACGCGGTTGTTACGGTGCAGAGTAATCACTCAAAAACATACGCATACTGAAAAGAGAAAACCAATGAATTCGCCATACACCACTTTCACCTCTACTCCTTCACGTCGCGCTACTCTTATTGGTTTTGGGGCTTTTGGGATTGCAGCCCTCGCCGGATGCGCCCCCTCCGTCAAGAGTGTTCAAAACTCGCCGAGCAACAGCTCATCCTCTTCAAGCTCTAGCGCTTCGTCAACAAATTCACCCAGCGACTCGACCTCACCGGAAGAGTACGCAAAGTTCGTTGCTGACTGGAATAAATATGCGGGAGACATAAAACTTCCGACTAAAGATAAAGGCGGTTATACTCCCGCAACCAACACCGAGCCTGCAAAGAACGTTCCCGAACCTGATATTGACGAGAATGCCATACGCCAGAAGACCCTGGAAGGCTCATATAAGGCTCTTGCCGCCTATGAGGCATCATTCCTTTACGCGGTTCTTACCGGAAATTCTGAATATGCGAAGAAACTTAGCCATGAAGATGATCCGAATCTTCGACCACAATTTGACTTGTATCGTGACATTTATAACGGTGGTGGCTGGATGGAAGGGTACGACCTCAAGTGCTGGATTCTTGATAAAAGGCCTATGGTAGTATTCGAATCCGATATCGTTGCTGTTGCTTGGAATTATGGTGAAAAGTTTGAAGCCTATAAAGCCCACCTCAGCAAGGAAGAAGTGGCAGACCAGCCAGCAGATACAGCGGATAACATCTACATGGTGACCATCTACGATGGTGGATCGTGGAAGTACGTTACCAATACCTATCTGAAGCAAAAATATCCTCAGCTTGTTGAAAATGGCAACAGCTCTTCCTCCGCTGCCTAGCTACATTACTCTTACGGTTTTAGCCGCAGAAATCTCTAAAGTAATTTTCAAAAATTCTTCTGGCTCCCCAAATACTTTCGGGGAGCCAGAAGATAATAATTATGTAAAAATCCTCGACTGTACATTCCTTGAACTAACCGGATACATTAAGAAGCTTTCTGCCGAGGGAATTTAAGCCTCCATTTCTACCCAAAACGTTATATGTAGTAGCGATGTGGCAGATGCCTTCAACATCTCTTAAGGTCATACGCCGAGTGGTCTTTAGCCTGTTGACGACACTTTCTGGCGTCGAGCGCGCGAGACGAATAGCGCCCCGCACAGCAGCAGTCCCCAAATGAGGAAAAGGGGACTCCATAAGTAGGTGTGCCCCGCGATGATTGGATTATCCAGGGAAGCTTGACCAGTTACTACACGCTGCCACCCCGCAAAAGTTCCACGGCCGCCCCAGCCTATAAGCACTAAAACGCCCACCCAAGAAACAACGCGAACCCACGCGTGCGCAGGTGGTCGTAGATGGTCTATAAGCGGCACAAGTGCGCCCGTAACTTTGGCGATAAACACGGCAGCCAGTAAAAACCGCACCGGAACGTTACCCTCTTGCTGTAGTTCGACAGCCATCGGCCCCACGGTATCTAACAGCCACATCCCGCCGCACATCCAGTAAAAGCTGGGTGCAGCGTGCAATAAACCTGCGATAGCGGCTCCAATAAACAGCGGTGTTCCGGCGGATCGCGTGCGGGTTTTCTCCATGTCATACAGTCTAGAAGCCATCACTTGTTCCTGCTAGCAGGAAACGTAAATATTGTCCCAAAAATGATTTTTGTTCTATAGTCCCAAAAATATTGCTAATAGAACATAACGGATTGCTTTCTATGGAGAATTCCGAGATTCTGGGGCTTCCCGAATTAGCAACCGAGACGACTCTGCTTGCCGTGCACATGAAGAACGCGAGCTACACTTACCCGAGCAGAGCATTCAGGGCTAGCGACTTCTGTTAAAAATTTATGTTTTTCAGACTCAATAACCCCTTATTTCAGAGGGGAGCCGAACTGGCGCGGAATGTCAGAAGTGCATCATTGAGGAAGGAAATCGATGTGGGGAGACCCGTGAACTTTCCCACAGCATTCTGGGCGTGTTCTTCAGAGAAACAGGACGTCCCATGTGCTGTATAAACGCTAGATAAACGAAAATTTTTTCGTTGACAGAGCACGTAAAAATGCATATTTAGTGGATGCTGGCAAGAATGACCCCAATATCTAGTGTCGAGAGTTAATATTCAACTGAAAGTGCATGAAAACATTGAGTATATCTGTAAAAACATGCATTTACGACACGCCCGAGATGCGTCACAGAGGGTCTGAAAGCGGGTAAAAATTGGGTTTTTTGTAGCTTGCACCCGTAGCTACAAACCCCATAGAATGTAGATGTTTGCAAAGACCCGGCGATCACCGGCGAGCAATTCGGAAGAACAGACCGCACCTGCGGGACCCCACCTTTTCGCTGCGGCGAGGGGCGCCTTAGCGGAACAGATGCAGTCTTAGTAGACCCGGACGGTTAAGCCCGATACAGCTGTTAATAAGCGACTGATACTCGCTCAACGCGCCGCTCTCCGGGGGCGTAAGAACGTTCCTGATGAACAGTTCATAGCCCCGGGGGAGGTCGGTGCGTTTGTCTGTATCAGTAAGCAAGGTGGTACCGCGCCAGCATATACGCCCCATGAGGGGCGCACGATGAAGGCGTCCTTGCACCCGTTTGTCCATCCTCGGCAAAGGGTGCGGTTCACGTACCCAATGGCGGGAATCTGAACAGAAATAGGGCGCACTGCATGTCAGAAAATATCTACCCCAAGGTGAGCGCGTTTGAAGCCTCAGGCTACGGTGTAAGCGCATCACCTAAATTCCCTAAGCTCGAAGAAGCTGTACTCGACTATTGGAAGAAAGACGGAACCTTCCAAGCATCTATCAATAACCGCGAAGCCGGGCCCCACGGCGATAACGAATTCGTCTTCTACGATGGCCCTCCATTCGCAAATGGTCTGCCGCACTATGGGCATCTGCTCACAGGTTACGCGAAAGACCTTGTAGCACGTTACCAAACTCAGCGCGGGCATAAAGTAGAACGCCGCTTCGGCTGGGACACTCATGGTCTGCCTGCCGAGCTTGAAGCCATGAAACAGCTCGGCATGACCGATAAACAAGAAATCCTAGAGATGGGCATCGATAATTTCAATGATGCCGCGCGCGCCTCCGTGCTCAAATACACCAACGAGTGGGAACAATACGTTACCAGGCAGGCGCGTTGGGTGGACTTCGAGAACGACTATAAGACCCTCAACGTTGAGTACATGGAATCCGTAATCTGGGCGTTCAAGCGTCTCTACGATAAAGGGCTCACGTACCAAGGGTTCCGTGTTCTGCCGTACTGCTGGAAAGACGAAACCCCGTTATCGAACCACGAGCTGCGTATGGATGACGACGTCTATCAGGATCGTCAAGATCAGACCGTCACAGTAGCTTTCACCCTCACCGCAGACGACTCGCTTGCCGCCAATAAAAATATTGTCGCTGAACTTGCTGGTGTTGAGGCACTTGCCTGGACCACCACCCCCTGGACTTTACCCACCAACCAGGCGCTCGCCGTCGGCCCCGACATTGAATATGTCGTAGTTCCCGGTGCCGGTGAGCTCAGCGGACGGCGCTTCCTCATCGCAGCTGATTTGTTGGGAACCTATGCGAAAGACCTCGGGTATGCAGGGGAGAGCCCCGCCGAGGATGCGGCAGCCGCCATCACAGCGCGCTACACCGGCTCCCAATTAGAAGGTGTGCGCTACACTCCGCTGTGGGATTACTTCGCCGATGCCGAGAAATGGGGCACAGGAACCTCATGGCAGATTCTCGTTGCCGATTACGTAAGTACCACCGATGGTACCGGTATCGTTCATCAGGCACCTGCCTATGGTGAAGACGACCAGAAAGTTTGTGAATCCTACGATATTCCCGTGGTGCTTTCGGTAGATGAAGGCGCCAGGTTCCTTCCCCTATTCGGACAGCCTAGCCCTTCAGGGTCTACCGCACTTGCGGGTATCGCCGGAGTTCAGGTTTTCGAGGCAAACCGCACCATTATTAATGCTCTCAAGGCAGATGGTGCGCTCATCGTGGAGAAATCCTATGTGCACTCCTACCCGCACTGCTGGCGCTGCCGTAATCCTCTTATTTACCGCGCCATTACCTCTTGGTATGTGAAGGTGACCGAGTTCAAAGACCGCATGTCTGAGCTGAACGAGCAGATCAACTGGATTCCCGAAAATGTCAAGTACGGGCAGTTCGGTAAGTGGGTTGAGAACGCTCGCGACTGGTCAATTTCGCGCAACCGTTTCTGGGGTTCTCCTATTCCCGTTTGGGTTTCGGACGATCCAAATTATCCTCGTGTTGATGTTTACGGATCGCTTGAAGAACTCAAAGCTGACTTTGGTCGCCTGCCGCTGAACAAGGAGGGGCAGCCAGATCTGCACCGCCCCTATATTGATGAGCTGACGCGTCCAAACCCTGATGATCCAACGGGTAAGTCTACGATGCGCCGCGTCGAAGACGTGCTGGACGTATGGTTTGACTCCGGGTCGATGCCGTATGCGCAGGTTCACTATCCCTTCGAGAATAAGGACTGGTTCGAGAACCACTATCCGGCGGACTTCATCGTTGAGTATATTGGTCAGACCCGCGGCTGGTTCTACACCCTGCATATTTTGGCGACCGCACTATTTGACCGTCCTGCTTTTAAGAATGTTGTCAGCCACGGCATCGTGCTCGGCTCTGATGGGCAGAAAATGTCAAAGTCGCTGCGCAACTACCCGGATGTCTCTGAAGTTCTTGACCGCGACGGCTCAGACGCTATGCGCTGGTTCCTCATGTCATCGCCGATTCTGCGCGGCGGCAACCTGATTGTGACCGAGCAGGGGATTCGTGAAGGGGTACGACAGGTGATGCTTCCGCTCTGGAACGTCTATCACTTTTTCGCTCTCTACGCGAATGCCGCCAATAAAGGCGCGGGATATACGGCACAGGTGAAGTACGATTCGCAGCATGTGATGGATCGCTTTATTTTGGGTAAAACCCGGGAGCTGGTACAGCAGGTTACCGCGGACATGGACTCTTACGATATCTGGAGTGCCTGTGAGCATCTGCGTCTTTATGCTGATGCTCTTACCAACTGGTATGTGCGCCGCTCGCGTGAACGCTTCTTTGACGAAGACCCCGATGCCTTCGATACCCTATACACTGCTTTGGTGACGGTATCAAAGGTAGCGGCGTCACTTCTGCCTCTCACGACCGAAGAAATCTACCGTGGCCTGACCGGCGAGCGTTCGGTACATCTTGCCGACTGGCCTGCCGCTGAAGACTTTGCTGATGAATCTGAGCTGCTTTCGCTCATGGAAACCGTACGGGCGGTATGCTCTGTAGGGTCTTCTCTGCGTAAAGAGAAGAAGATCCGTGTGCGTCAGCCTCTGCAATCGCTCACGGCGGCCATTGCCAACGAGCAGTTCGCACAGCTGGAAACCGCATTCGGTGCTAAGGGTACCGATTACTTCGCCAAGATTGTGAAGGACGAGCTGAACCTGCGTGAGGTTATCCTCGTGAATGCACAGGACGCTAACCCTGCCGACTACGGTATCTCGCAACGGCTGAAGGTGAATGCCCGTGCCGCAGGTCCTCGCCTTGGTAAACAGGTTCAGACAGCCATTAAGGCATCGAAATCTGGCGATTGGACAATCGCCGAAGACGGTACCGTGACCGTTGCTTTCGACGCCATCGACGGTGGGCTTGCACTAGTTGACGGCGAATATGAGCTGGTAACCGTGGTAGCATCCTCGGACGACGGTACCGAGCGTGAAGCGGCAGCCGTGCTGCCCGGCGGTTTCCTAGTGCTGAACATCGAATTAACTGATGAACTTGTGGCGGAAGGTATTGCCCGCGATACTATTCGCGCTATTCAGCAGGCCCGTAAAGATGCCGGACTGAATGTCTCTGACCGCATTAACCTAACGGTGAGTGCCCCGCAGGACACCCTGGAGGCTCTGCGCACCCACGAGGAACTGGTCACTGGCGAGACCCTAGCGGTTTCCCTGGATCTTACGGAGGGCGAGAGCCTGACCATTACGGTCGCAAAGGCAGCATAGAATAGGGGCAATATAGCCTCTAAGCCGTCCCAGCACATATAACACACCGCGGTATGTACCGTGCTGGGGCGGCGATACACCCAAACATATATCTGTACATAAGGCAGAATCCTGGTAAAGACGCTGTGTCGCACAGTTTGATACCGGCCAAGGAAAGAACACTATGAGCGAGATGAGCTACCCGGCAATCCCGAACCCCGAAGGGGTTGAACGCGTCTACGGTGAATTGCTGGCACGCGCCCCCGAAAATAAGATGGCTCCCCGGCTGGATGCGGTTCGCCGAGCCGTTGAAATCCTCGGGGATGTGCACCGCGCCGCCCCGGTCATCCACATCACCGGAACTAACGGTAAAACCAGTACCGCCCGCATGATTGAATCGCTTTTGTTGGCTCATGATCTGCGCACCGGGCGTTTTACTAGCCCGCATCTCGAAAGCGTTACCGAGCGCATCAGCATTAACGGTGAACCGGTGCCTGATGCCACGTTCGTGCGCGTTTGGGATGAAATTTTGCCATACCTCACTCTTGTGGACGAAGAATTTGCTGCACGCGGAGAACCAAAACTTACGTTCTTTGAGTCCATCACTGTGCTTGCTTTCGCTATTTTTGCCGATGAGCCCGTGGACGTGGTGATTCTAGAAGTCGGGATCGGTGGTTCGTGGGATTCTACGAATGTAGCCGACGGTATTGTCTCTGTCGTGGCACCCGTTGGCCTTGATCATACCGATATGCTGGGGGATACCCTGGCTGAGATTGCAACGGAAAAAGCCGGGATTATTAAACCCGACGGATACCTTATTTCTGCGGCGCAAGACCCTGAAGTAGCGACTATACTTCTTGATACTGCTCGTAAGCAGAACGCCAAGTACGCCTTCGAAGGTGTTGAATTTGGTGTGGTTGAGCGTGACCGCGCGGTCGGCGGGCAGCTTTTGACTCTCCGAGGTTTAGCAGGAGAATACCCCGATATTGAGCTCCCCCTACACGGTGAGCACCAGGGGCAGAACGCATCATTAGCTCTTGCCGCAGTCGAGGCATTTTTCGGTGGGGATCGTGCCCTTGCGCGAGATGTAGTACTTGCCGGATTTGCTCAGGTACGTTCGCCAGGGCGACTTGAGATGATTCGTAACGAGCCTTTGGTGGTGCTTGATGCCGCTCATAACCCGCATGGGGTGCGCGCCGCATCTACGGCTTTTAAAGAGGCATTTGAACTGTCCCATGTGCATGCAGTCGTCGGTATTCTAGGCGAAAAAGACGCTCTCGGTATTTTTGAAGTGCTTCGTGAAGAATACGTAGACTCAACCGATGCTACCTTCCGGTTGTATCTTTCTGCCTCAGATTCTTCCCGAGCCATTGCTCCGGAAGAACTTCAAGAGATCGCCCTCGATGCCGGGTTCGACGAAGACATTATTACGGTATGTGACCACTTGGATGAGGCGCTTGCCACCGCTATGGAGAACGCCCTCTTTGAGCAGGAATCTGCTGGTGTGTTGATAACAGGATCGGTCACGGTCATTGGGGAGGCGCGTACCCTGCTGGCACAACCCGCCCAAGAATCCACTGCACAGCACAACGCCGAGCCTGAAGAACTCGCTGAGGCTGCAGAAACCGATTCCGATGAACTATTCGGCGAGATTATGGCTGAACTGGCGGGGGAGGAACCCCGTGAAATCCCGTTAGAAGACTCATTGGGACTGCCTCTGGCAGACGGCACCGATAATCCTGAGGAAAGCTAAGACCATATGGCAAAAAAGCAGTTTATGACGCGCGCTCAACGGGAATGGAAGCCCGGGACGGTTAAGAAACCACGTTCTACGAAAGTCATGTTTGCTTCCACCATTTTGGTACTCGAAGCATTCACGATTTTCTTCGGCACACTAGCCGTTTTCGGACTTCATTTCAACGATCCGAGCACTGTAAAAATTATAATCTGGGTTGCAGGTTTGGTTCTTGCCGGTGCGTGTATATTCCTACCCGCTAAGCTGGCAAAACCATGGGGATACTCTGCTGGTTGGGTGCTTCAAGGCGCCATGCTTCTTGCCTCAGTCATTGCGTTACCCTTCTCGCTCGTGGTAATAATCCCGTTTGTTGCCTGCTGGTGGTATGCGCTACACGCCGGTACCCGCATCGATGCCGAAAACGAAATACGCGCCGCCGAACAAGAAGAATGGGAGCGTAAAAACTTATATGAGAGTGAGTAAGCAACGATACAGGCGATTATGCCATGATCGCTGGCAACACCAAGATATAGGTATAAAAATCCCTGTCTTTATGACGAGAAACTTAACCCTAGGCGCCGAACACGTTAGGATAGCTACAAAGGGTTTAACGCATCATACTGCGGCTGCGGTATGATGCGTCACTTATCACCACCGATAAACAGGTATATGTAAAGGAGCAGCACATGGGTGCCGTTGAGCAAACATCGGAAACCGACGATCTACTATCTGAAGATGTTATAGACTCCCAGGTTTCCTCTCGTGAGCGAGATACGGCAGAAGGATCGGAGCGTTCCTTAGCGATCTGGCTCTTTATGACGGGAGCTATAGCCCTGGCTTCATCGGCAACCCTTGTTTTTGAGCGTCTTCAGATTTTCGTGGATGCGGGGCATACCTCGGTCTGCGACATCAACGCCCTTCTTAACTGCGGCACCGTGATGCGTACCCCGCAAGCTGAAGCCTTTGGATTCCCCAACCCCTTCATCGGACTCATAGGGTTCTCCATCGTTATGACGATAGCCGCCGCCATGCTTGCAGGAGCTACCTTCAAAAAATGGTTCTGGGTAGCCACCAACATCGGCTTAGCGCTCGCTACGGCGTTTGTCTTCTGGCTCTGGTTTGAGACTACCTTCCACATTAACGCACTATGTCTTTTCTGCATGATCGTGTGGGTTATGACGATTACTATGTTTGTAAAGGTGACGGTACGCAATATTTCTCATAGCGTTATTCCTGCCCCTGAAAATATTCGTGAGAGTATCGGTACGTGGAGCTGGTTTACTATCACCTTGGTGCTCATTCTCATCTTTGGGATTATTGTGATCCGCTTCTTCGACGTGATCATGAATATGATGCGCTAATTTTTATGTAAACACAGTGAGGGTGGGTCTTCCAGAAGATTATGGAAGACCCACCCTCACTGTTATATGGTTTCAACTCTAAGACATCCAAAGAGCAATCTCACGGGCTGCAGATTCGGGGGAGTCTGAGGCATGCACCAGGTTCTTTTGCACACCTTCGCCCCAATCACGTCCGTAATCTCCACGAATTGTTCCCGGTGCTGCCGTTGTCGGGTCTGAGGTTCCCAGCATTGTACGTACACCCTCGATTACACGATCTCCGCTGAGAACAGCGGCGACCACGGGACCAGAAACCATGAAATCCACGAGGGAACGATAGAAAGGCTTGCCTGCGTGCTCAGCATAGTGCTGGGCGAGAAGTTCTTCGGTGGGCTGAAGCATTTTCAGTCCTTCAATCACGTAACCCTTAGTCTCAAAGCGGCTCAAAATCTCGCCAATAAGCCCGCGTTCAACACCGTCAGGCTTTACCAGAATTAGGGTCTTTTCGGTCATAATTTTCCTCTATCTTGTTTGCGGTCATTCTGTGGTGGTTGCTCAATATCATAGGGGAAAGAGGTGCCGACATGTGTGCTTCAGCCAAGATACGCCATCGAAATTTTTAAGAAGAGGCGTATAATCGTAGCGTTATTGTTCAATCACCGAGGAGAATCCGTGAAAGGCTTTGGCACAACATTGATGCTGGCATCAGCAGTAATTTTTTTGGCGGCGCTACTCTTTCTGACCGCAGGAAAGTTCTCGATGGTGTGGGTTATTTTACTGATCGCAGCTCCTTTCGCTTTCATCCTCGGTATTCCCTTTGCCACAGGTTCCGGGCCAGAGTATCTGCCTAGTAACCCAAAACTGGCGCAGAAAGCACGCGAAAAACGTGATGCTGAACTAGGTCTCGGCTAGGTTTTACTCTCGTTATAAGCGCAATGTTGGTCACACCAATGTTGCGCTTTTTATGCATGTATGGGGTGTTCTGGATTGCACACGGTATAATGATGAGCGGTACATTTTTATGCCCCGCACGCATAAAAGATACCCAGTATATTGACCGAGAGAACGTGCACGCGCATCCGTCATAGCAAAAGTTCAGATAAGACGTTAGCGGATGATGACCCCAGGCATTGGCATCTTAGTGACATCTCGGTTAAACATACTGGCCGAGAAAATCATGAAGAAACGCATCCGCCGTATTTGCGGAGTAAGCCGACTTCGTGCTCGCCGTCTTGTACGCCCGGAAGCAAACGAAGGCAGACACAAAGAGCAGGCTTGAGCCACGTATTTCTTGGTAATTAGGCTTATGACACGCTAACGCGTCGATGCAGAGAGTTTTACGATGCGGCGTAAAATTCTTGAAGGAAGAAGAAAGAAAAGAATGGCTGACGAAAAGAACGCCCATCAATCTAGCATGAATATGGATGTTCTTGCTGACATGATCTCTCTCGCTGATAAACAGGATGTCTCCGGCGAGACGATGAGAACTCATCAGGAAAAAAATAATACCCGGGTTGAAAAGCAGGCAGATCCCCTGAAGGATAGTGAATCTGCAGTATCAGCAGCACCGCGTCGTAAGAACTCATCGCGCGCTAAGAAAGTTGCTGAACCCACGCCCGAAGACGCTGTTGCGGCTGGGTTAACGGATTTACGTAATCAGAAGGCTAAGCATGCCCCTGCACCAAGGAAGACTGTGGCTGCGGCCTCTGCCGAAGAAGTCGCGAACACTCTTGATACTCTTTTTACCCAAGCCGCCGAGTCTGCAGCATCAGCTGATGAAACTATGCCCCAACCCGAATCTCAGAAAACTGAAACCCGCGATTCTTCTGCCAAAAACCTTGCCTCTCCCGAGGTGGACACTGAGGTGTCCGGACTTGCCGAACAGGCTGAGGTAGCAGAGCCTGTCTCTGATAACCGTGAAGAAGCCCAGACTGAAGAAGCTGCTCAAGAAGATAAGACAGCCATTATATCTTCGGAAGAAAACACCGAAGATGCTGACGAGCCTCATACCATCCAGTCAAAGGAATTAGTGGCAGAGAACGATGAAGACTCTGAGCCTCAAGCGACCTACGACGCTGAAGAGGATGAAGCTGAGACTTCTGAGCCGACAGACGAAGAGAGCACTGCCAGCACATTCGAAGATGAAAAGTCAGACGAAGAGGAAACGGCGGAGCCAGCAAAAACTTTGCGTGACGTACAGAATGAGAAGATTGCGCAGTTGCGCGAATCGGTGCGCCCGGGCGTTATGCCCCTATTCTATTCGCCCGAACCCACTGAGCTTTCTGAGCTTGCTTCTGCAGTCGCTGTGGAGCGCGAGCGTTTGCGTGCCGAGCGTTTGGAACAAGAGCGCCGCGATCGTATGGAGCGCCGTCGTGAAGAGGCAGCAGCTGAAGCTGAGGTGACGAGTCACCGCCGTCGCCGCCGCCGTCGTGGAACCGAAGATATAGAAATTGAAGGTAACGCCAATGACGAGGTTGAGACCGTTACCAAGGTCCGCACTCCTCGCCTTGCAGATTCTCATGCTTCTGACACCGTGACTGGCGTGCGTGGTTCTACCCGTCTTGAAGCTAAACGTGCGCGCCGCCGCGAGTCCCGATCGCTGGGTCGCCGTCGTCACATCGTGACCGAGGCAGAGTTTTTGGCGCGTCGCGAGTCAGTAGATCGTCAGATGCTTGTGCGCCAAAAAGAGGGGCGCATTCAGATTGGAGTTCTCGAAGACGGCGTGCTGGCAGAGCACTTTGTCTCTAAAACCCAGCAGGATTCCTTGATTGGGAACGTTTACCTTGGCAAAGTGCAGAATGTTCTTCCGTCCATGGAGGCAGCATTCGTCGATATTGGGCGCGGTCGTAACGCTGTTCTCTATGCGGGTGAAGTGAACTGGGATGTTACCGGTCTTGACGGTGCACCCCGCAAGATTGAGAATGCACTTAAACCGGGCGATTCCGTGCTGGTGCAGGTGACCAAAGACCCAATCGGTCATAAGGGCGCGCGTTTGACGAGTCAGGTTTCGCTTCCCGGACGCTTTCTGGTGTATGTGCCCGGCGGCTCAATGACCGGTATTTCGCGTAAGCTCCCCGATACCGAGCGTGCACGCCTCAAAAAGATTTTGAAGGATAAGCTGCCCGATGGCGCGGGCGTGATTGTGCGTACTGCAGCGGAAGGCGCATCCGAAGAAGAGCTGACCCACGATATTAATCGCTTGCGCGCACAGTGGGAAGAGATTCAGGAAAAAGCGAATTCCCGCAAGGTGCTTGCCCCCGAAATGCTCTATCAAGAACCTGACCTGATGATTAAGACCGTGCGCGATGTCTTCAACGAGGATTTCACCTCTATGATCGTGCAGGGTCAGAGCGCATGGGACTCTATTGAGGCCTACGTGACCTATGTTGCCCCTGATCTGCTCTCACGCCTGCAGAAGTGGGAGGACGAAGATGATCTTTTCGACCATTACCGCATTAATGAGCAGCTGGCGAAGGCACTAGACCGCAAGGTATATCTTCCTTCGGGGGGTTCCTTGGTGATCGACCGTACCGAAGCTATGACCGTGGTAGATGTTAACACCGGTAAATTTACCGGTAGCGGCGGTAACCTTGAAGAGACCGTCACCAAGAATAACTTGGAGGCGGCAGAGGAGATCGTGCGTCAACTGCGTCTGCGTGATATTGGCGGCATTATCGTTATCGACTTTATTGATATGGTGCTTGAATCGAACCGTGATCTTGTGCTGCGTCGTCTGATCGAGTGCCTGGGGCGTGACCGCACTAAGCACCAGGTTGCTGAAGTAACCTCGCTGGGTCTTGTGCAGATGACCCGTAAACGTTTGGGAACAGGTCTTCTTGAGGTCTTCTCTGAGCAATGTGACTCATGCGGTGGACGCGGTTTGCTGGTGCACGATCAGCCGTTAAGCGGACGTTCCGGCGGTGCCTCCGATTTCATTCACCGTCAAGAGCGCACCGAACGTAAGCGTTCACGAGCGGCTTCGCGCAATAATACCCGTGATGCCGCTGAGGGCGTGGACTCAGAGAAGGACGAGAAGAAGGCAGAGCGCCGCAACGCTATGGCCTCTATTGCTGCAGCCTCGCACACGGCTGACGAGCTTGAAGCTGAGGACCAAGCAAACCGTAAGAAGCGTAAACGTCGTAAGCGCTCTCGTCGTACCGAAACTGCCGAGCTTTCGCTGGAGCAGGAGATTCAAGGCATCAAAGCGGGGGCGAAGGCACACCGCGAAGTCTCATCCCGTGAGGACAAAGTTGCTGAAGTAACTGAGACCGATTGGATTGGTGAGCAGGGTGACTTCACACTGGAACAGCTTGCTGGGGCATTCGATCGTGATTTGAATCCAGAACATGATGCTCGGTTTACCCGCGAGTCTTCCCGTTCGGAGGCTATCCGCGCTGGAGAGGCGAAGGCTCGTGCCTCACAGAAGGCTGGCCGCATTACCCGCAGCGAGAGCGGTGGATTTAAGTCAAATCAGGGTGACGAGTCTTCAGCAGAGCAGAAGTCGCCTCGCGCCGAGCGTGAGAATCTGCAGGTTGAAGATGTGCACGAGAGCCCACGTAAGCGCCGCCGTTCGCGCCGTTCCTCTGAGAAGGAGCGTTCAGGTCGAGGGCAGGAGCAACGTGCGGAAGAGTCAGCTTCGGCCTCCCGTGTAAGTGGTGTTATTGGCAGCGCGCCGCGTGTGTCCGGTGTGATTACCCCCGGCGGGTCTGCCTCTAACTCGGTTGAGACTCAGAACGATAAAGATGGTTCTCAGCAGAAGATAGCTGCGCCAGCTGCTTCATCTGCACCGCGTAAACGTCGCTCCCGTCGAGCCGCTTCGTCGGCGGGAGCGCAGTCGAAGGTCGTGACGGTGGACGCCACCGAGTCGGCTCACGGTTCGGTTGTGGCTTCGGCTTCTGTGGCAGATGCGAAAGCACCCGTCGAATCTGAGGCTCCGACTCTCTTCGGTATCGGTGTTTCTGCTGCAGATATTAAGCGGCTTGGTAAGGAAGACTAACCGTATATGATTCCTTGCCGCAGATGATGAATATAACGTTGGCAATGCAGGACTAGAGGCTGTATTGCCAACGTTATTTTATAGTTTAGGGATACAATTGCGCATGACCCCGCGCATACAGTATCCTTAACGATTGGTATTTATCTCAGTGAAGCCCTATCGACGCAGGGTCAGCGGGAGATACCGCTTCTGGTTTTCCCCCATAGTGAGGACTTCCGGAAGACACCACCGGCAGACCGAGCGCGCATCCAACTGGGCAATCCCACAAGGAGCGCGGGCCGCATCCACATCTTATTACTCACCATGAGAGATACACGTGGAGCGCACAGCAATGAAAGCGCAGGCTGTCTGCACGTGTGAGATACGAAGAAGCAAGATGTCGAGAAAAGTGAGTCCCAAAGTGGCATACGCGATTGTACGCGCTGGCGGCCGCCAGGAAAAAGTCTCTGTCGGAGACAAAATTACCCTTGACCGTGTTGCAGGTGAACCCGGTAGCACCATCGAGCTGCCCGTACTGCTGCTCGTTGACGGTGACAAGATCACCGCTGACGCAAAGTCCCTGGCTTCCGCCAAGGTAACTGCTGAAAAGATTGAAGACCTGCGCGGTCCGAAGATCGTTATTCAGAAGTACAAGAACAAGACCGGTTACAAGAAGCGTCAGGGCTTCCGCGCTGAGCTGACCACCGTTAAGATCACCGCAATCAACGCGTAATCTTAACCACCGGATACAAACCTTAAGGTAGGAAAACAGAATGGCACATAAGAAGGGCGCAAGCTCCACCCGCAACGGTCGTGACTCGAACCCCCAGTACCTCGGTGTTAAGCGCTTCGGCGGTCAGACCGTCAATGCAGGCGAGATCCTTGTTCGTCAGCGCGGCACCCATTTCCACCCCGGCCTGAATGTTGGTCGCGGTGGCGACGATACTCTGTTCGCTCTGGCAGCAGGCACCGTCGAATTCGGTACCCGCAAGGGCCGCAAGGTCGTTAACATCCTGGCAGCAGCTGAGTAAAACTCGCTCACGCTAGGAAGAGGGGGTAGGCGAAAGTCTACCCCCTCTTACCATAAGATTTTCCGCATCTACTTGAGGATGCGCCCCCTCGCCAAGCTCAAGCAATCTCGTGTATTTTAGGCTTGTGCGAACCAGGAATTTACCAGAAGGAGAACACCCGTGGCAGAATTCGTGGACCGCGTGGTCCTGCATATATCCGGTGGTCACGGAGGCAACGGATGTGTCTCTGTACGTCGAGAAAAATTCAAGCCTCTCGGCGGCCCCAACGGCGGTAACGGCGGTAACGGCGGGGACGTGATTTTGCGTGTTGATAACCAAACCACCACACTATTGGAGTATCATCACAGCCCGCACCAACACGCTCCCAATGGAGATATCGGCCGCGGCGATATGCACCACGGCTACAACGGCGAAGACCTAGTGCTTACCGTACCTCAGGGAACCGTCGTCAAAGATCGTGACGGTAACGTGCTTGCCGACCTGTTGCATGTGGGTGACGAATATACTGCTGCACGAGGCGGCCAGGGCGGTCTCGGAAACGCTGCGTTGGCATCCACCAAACGTAAAGCACCCGGCTTCGCACTCCTCGGTATTCCGGGGGAAGAAACCGATATTGTCCTAGAACTCAAATCCATTGCAGATATTGCGCTTGTTGGGTACCCATCAGCCGGTAAATCTTCGCTGATTGCTGCTATCTCTGCGGCTCGGCCTAAAATCGCTGACTATCCTTTTACCACTCTTATCCCAAACTTGGGTGTTGTGCAGGCAGGTGATGTTCGGTACACCGTTGCGGATGTTCCCGGTCTGATTGAGGGGGCTTCCGAGGGTAAAGGGCTTGGCCACCGTTTCTTACGTCACGTTGAACGTTCCTCCGCACTAGTGCATGTGATTGACTGTGCCACTTTAGAACCCGGGCGTGACCCTATCAGCGACTTTGAAGTTATTCGTGGTGAGCTTGAAAACTATGCGGTAGACCCCACCGCTGGGGTAACTGTGCCGCTCAATGATCGTCCCCAGATTATTGTTCTCAATAAAATTGATGTGCCTGAAGCGCGTGAACTTGCCGATTTCGTGCGACCTGAATTTGAGAACATGGGGTACAAGGTTTTTGAAATTTCGACGGCGTCCCATGAAGGGCTTAAACCGCTCATCTTTGCAATGGCAAACCTTGTGGAAGAAGACCGTCAGAAGCGTGTTACTCAAGAAGATAATTCTACGATTGAAGCCCCAGTTATTCGCCCCCAGGGCTTCCGCTCCAAGAAAAAACAAGAATTTATTATTCGCCGTGAAGAACGTAATTTGGAGCCGCTCTTTCGGGTTATTGGGGAGAAACCGGAACGTTGGATTCAGCAGACCGATTTCAATAATGATGAAGCTGTTGGTTACCTGGCGGATCGCCTGGCAAAACTGGGGGTTGAGGACGAACTCTTTAAATCCGGGGCCCGTGCCGGAGATGCCGTGGTTATCGGTGAAAATGATAACTCCGTGGTCTTTGACTGGGAACCCACTATGGTAGGCGGCGCTGAACTTCTGTCTTCCCCTCGTGGTACTGACTCTCGCCTCGAAGAGATTATTCGCCCCACCCGAGCCCAAAAACGTGAGGAATATAAGGAACGCATGGATGCAAAAGCAGAGGCTCGCGCCGAGCTTGAGCAAGAGCGCGTTGCGGGTGTGTGGACTGAATCGGTGGAATATCGCCGTAAGCTCAAGGAAAAAGGTAAAGCTGAAGGTATTGATATGCCTGAGGCCAAGCAATAGCCCGGTAAGCCGGGGAATTAGGCAGCCTGACGACTTGCGAAGATGTCTCAACTATCACGCATATATAGGCCCGTCGTTTCGCGTATTTTCGCCCCTAACCGGTAGCATAGAGAGTAGCTTAACCATCGAAAGGAAGCACACACATGAACTCGGTTGTCCTAGCAGCTCACGGTGCTGAGCACACTGCGGGAATGCTTAACGGCATCCCGACCTATGTTTACGGCATCGTTGCTGCCGTCGTATTTACCGTTCTGCTGCTTGTTACTCTCTCGTACAGTGGACGCGGTATTGTACGGCCCGATCACACACCGGAGCTCATGGAGGGTGACGAAGCACAGGCATTGCGTAGCTATAGCGAGAAGCATAACCGCTAGTTGCTAAGGAAAGTATCGTGACTTTTCAAGCTTTGCGGCTCAGCCTTGAGTCGATTCCGTCGCGAACTCCTGGGCGTGTACGTTTAGGAGTTATGGGCGGCACCTTTGACCCTATTCACCACGGGCATTTAGTAGCTGCCAGCGAGGTTGCGGCGGTGTTTGATCTTGACGAAGTAGTATTCGTACCGACTGGTCAGCCGTGGCAAAAGACAGGGGAGAGGCACGTAAGCGATCCCGAGCATCGTTATCTCATGACGGTGATTGCGACTGCATCTAATCCACGATTTACGGTAAGCCGGATAGATATAGATCGTGGCGGCGCAACGTATACCTTTGATACCCTTAATGAACTACGTGCTCTGCGACCCGATGCAGATCTTTTCTTCATCACCGGCGCAGACGCGATTAGCCAGATCATGACGTGGCGTAATGCTCATAAGCTGTGGGAGTTGGCTAACTTTGTGGGAGTGACCCGTCCGGGACACGAGCTTGATCCTCCGTTAGGCGAAGGACGGCAGATTACCACACTTGAAATTCCCGCGATGGCAATATCGTCAACCGATATTCGCCAACGCGCCTCTAAGGGTGCCCCTATCTGGTATTTGGTTCCTGATGGCGTGGTGCAGTACATCAATAAGTATCGGTTGTATTCTCCTGAGGATGCTGCCACGCACTACGGCGGCGGGCTGCCTCGCCAGAAAGACTCAACAGATATTCAACCAACTAGTGAAGACAAAGTAATGGAACAAGAGGTTTTACATGGCTGAAGCTAAGGGCAAAGAAGAGAAGCCCTACAGCGAGGGAGACGCGTACCTCTACGAAACATACGTGACTGAGGACGGCATTGAGGTGCCGCCTCCCACGCGTGTGATGGGTCCGCGCCGTCTAGCACGTTATCGCGAAGACGTGGCGAACTATCTGCGCGCTATGGGTCGTGGCGAGCGCCCTAACCCTGTTGAGAATATGGGGTCTTTGGCAAATACTCACGATATAGATCCGCGCGTTCTTGCAGTACAGCGTCGTTTTGCTGCACTCGCTACTCAGGGGTCTATTAAGCTAAATGCGAATGATGAAGAGAAACTGCATGAACCTGAGCCGCTAACCAGCACTATGCGTGCTCTTCGCCCGGAAGAGGTCAAAGCTAATAAGCCTGCGCCAGCTGCTGCACCTGCCGCGCCTCCGGTGCCTGCTCCTCAGCCACAGCCGGAAGAATCCCTGCTTCAGGACTCCCTCCATGTGGAGGCAGACGATTTGACGTTCACCTCGTCAATCCCGATTATTTCTCCTGATAATTCCCCGAAGATGCACCAGTACATGGTGCGCGATGAGCCTGTTGTCGAGGGTGAAGATACTGAGATCGTTGAGACCGAGGAGCAAACTGTTTCCTCGCAGGCTCGCCCGGCAACTGCACCGCAGCCTACAGTAAAACCCAGTGACTCTAAAGCTCAGCAAAGCCGTCATACAGCTGATGCGCAGAGTGAAGCCGATGAGAACCGCATTAATGTTGCTCCTGTGCCGTTGAACCTTCCTTCACCCATCCGCGCGATGGATGCTCAGGGACTTGACCTGTCGGTTCTGGACGAGAAATCTCAGCAAGATAGCGCATCCGCTCAAGCTGGCTCTGAGGCTAAGGAACAAAACGATACCGTCGCAGCAAAGAGCTCGGCGCAGCATGCTCAGACTGGTGCTCTTCCTGCGCAGAAAGCGGCAAAGAACGGTTCTGCTAAACGGAAACCGTCGGCAACCGGTACCGTTCCTAAGATTCCTGCCCGTACTGGATCTATGCCGAAGGTCTCGGATCGTACCGGATCAACCCCCAAGGTTTCTGAGCAGAAAGACGCAGCTCCGAAGGTTGTAAACCCCTGGAATACTGTCCGTTTACAGAATCCGATGGGCGCAGATTCACCATCGCAGGCGTCCGATCGTACCGGATCAACCCCCAAGGTCTCACCGCGTACCGGGTCTGTATCGCGGGTGTCTTCTTCGCGTACTGGGTCTGTGCCTAAGGTACCTACTCGTACCGGTTCGATGTCGAAGGTCTCGGATCGTACTGGTTCGACTCCAAAGGTTTCCGAGCGTACCGGTGCCACCCCGAAGGTAAACACCCGTACAGGTTCCGTCTCGCGGGTGTCTTCTTCGCGTACTGGGTCTGTGCCTAAGGTACCTACTCGTACCGGTTCGATGTCGAAGGTCTCGGATCGTACTGGTTCGACTCCAAAGGTTTCCGAGCGTACCGGTGCCACCCCGAAGGTAAACGCGCGTACTGGTTCGCTTTCACAGGTGAAGAAGTCTGATTCTACACCCGCTAAATCTGCGGCAACGGGTTCTACCTCTGCTGTTAAGCCATCGCCTCAGAGTAAGGATGCAAAGCCTGTTGCACCTTCGAAGAATAAGCCAGGCTTTGATAAAGCTCTAAACGATGGCAAGAACCTGACGTCAGACCAAGCGACTGAACTCGCACAGCGTGTGTCTGCACGTACAGAAAAGGCGATGACCTCCTCAATTGCGAAGGTTAACGCTGCTAAGTCTCCTCGTAGGCTTGGAAATACTGCAAGTATGAAACAGGTTCCTGCAACGAACACGGATGAAACAGTGTCGAAGTATGAATCTATTGAGACAAGCGAAAATAAGTCCTTGTCCCTGCTGTCCTGGATCGTAATTATCGGGTGCATTATCCTAGCTATTCTGGGTGTGTACATGTTTATTTCCAATCAAAGGTAACGATTGGCATAAGCATTTGCTTGCTTTGGCGCCTGTCCGTCAGAGAAATCTGACGGCAAGAAAGGAAAAAATGACTGCTGCACAGTCCTCTTGTGAGGCTCTGCGCATTGCCGCCCGAGCGGCGGAAGAAAAACAAGGAACCCAGCTTTTTGCGGTCGATGCTTCTGACGCTATGGGGCTGATTGACGGTTTCTTGGTAGTTTCGGCACATAATGAGCGCCTCGTCAATGCGGTTGCTGATGAAATTGAGGATGCGCTTCGAGAACAGGTTGATTTGAAGCCTGTACGCCGAGAAGGACGTGCATCTGGTCGTTGGATTCTCCTAGATTTTGGGGATATCGTAGTGCATGTTCAGCATGAAGAAGATCGCGAGTTCTATGCTCTGGATCGTTTGTGGGCGCAGGCTCCGCGTATTGAACTAGGTGTTACCCATGAAGTTCCGTTTGATCTAGAAGGCGAAAGCGAAGAGGAAGCATCTCGGGTCGTTCCTGCTGACGAGTAACAATTTTGTTGCATCATGTGGGGCACCGCTGAGGCATACCAGAATTTGGTATCTTCGGCGGTGCCCCGTATTTTATGTCTGTACCAGTGCGAGAACTTGCATGCCTGGCAGAAAGATGTGTATTATGTTTTCTGTTGCTAAGGCAACGCAAAACTATATGAGGGGATATGGCGCAGCTGGTAGCGCACCTGCATGGCATGCAGGGGGTCAGGGGTTCGAGTCCCCTTATCTCCACTATTGACCGTCTGGTCCGAAAGGACTGGGCGGTATTTTATTATTTTTCTAACAGTACATGGTGCTTTCACATGAATGTACCTTTGGCGCGTAATAGTATTTGTCCCTTACACGAAATAATAGTGCGAAGAGATAAGAGGGGTATGGCGATTACCCCGAACAATACATTTAAAAACCTAGCTAAGATTCTAAAAAGAGTTTAAAGAATATGCTCCTTCATCCAGGGAAGAGAGGGGTGTGCATCCTATTGAGAGCTCCTATGTTGGAGCGCACGATCGACTATTGTCATGACGAAGCGCTTAGGCACCACGCGGGTTACAAATCGCGCCACAATGGCGTTCCCCACTCCATCCACAAAACTGGGTTTCGTGGTTTTTAGAGTACGCAACGTGTTGTCTAGCAGCTGATGGACAGAGCGCATTTTTCCGATTGCTGCAGATTCACCGGCGATTTCAAAGAATGAGGTATCGGTGGGGCCGGGACAGGCCGCAAGTACGCGGATGCCGTCTTTTCGGGTTTCGGACCAGAGCGCTTCAGTAAAGGAAAGCACGAATGCTTTGGTTGCGCCGTACACCGCCATATGGGGCAGCGGCTGAAAGGCAGCAGTCGAAGCAATGTTGATGATGGTTCCGTTTTTGCGTTCACGCATGGCGGGCAGATACCGAGCCGTCAGACCTGTTAATGTGAGGCAGTTAAGGCGTACTTCTTGTTCCAGACGCTCAGGGCTCTCATCAGCGACGTCACCGGAGGTTCCAAACCCTGCATTATTGACAAGCACATCAATCTCTAACCCGGCACGGTTCGTTTCTTCCCAGAGCCGCTCAGCCGCATCGGGCTCGGATAGGTCGAGAGCAAAGACGGTGACTCGAATACCATGCTGAGACTTGAACTCCTCGGCGAGCTTATTGAGCTTATCCTGGCTGCGCGCGACGAGTACGAGATCTTGTTTTTGGGCAGCGTAGCGACGTGCAAATTCTTCTCCGATGCCCGAGGAAGCACCAGTAATTAATGTAGCCATGATTCTCCTTTCGTAATTTTCGTATCAATGTCAAAGCTACAATATACGGTCGTGCTAAAGACCTGCAGGACACGAAAAACTACCTGAAAGCAGAATTTGCCCTAGCCCTTGAGAAGAGGAAAGGGGAATACACCTATGAACAGATGGAATAGTTAAGCCATATTTGGAGTATTTAAGACGTAAAAGCTAAACTTCAAGAAGCTAGGGAATGGGCGGAATCTTGCCACAGCGAAGACGCATGAAGTTTCTACGCCCAAGAACCTCACGCCGTGTATTAGGAAAATATCGTCCTTCAGGAGGGAACTCATGCATTCACCGATACCGAGCTACCTTGACGAAGTCCTCCAAAGCGTTGCGGCCGATAGAACGGGTGTACTTGCGAATTATATTCCTGAACTTGCCGAGGTTGATCCTGAACGTCTTGGCGCCTCTATAGCTATGGTCGATGGGGAACTCTATGCTTCTGGCGATACTGATGCGCTATTTACCATTCAATCCATCTCAAAGCCTTTCGTGTATGCTTTAGCCCTTGCTGATCGCGGGTTTGAGAAAGTCTTAGATAAAGTTGGAGTTGAACCGTCCGGGGAGCCCTTCAACGAGATCTCCCTTGAAGACAGCTCTGGTCGTCCGCTAAACCCCATGATTAACGCCGGCGCAATTACTACGCATTCTTTAGTCGGTACAGAAACAATGAATCCGGCAGAGCGTATGGAACGTGTGATTTCTGGGCTCTCTGCTTTCGCTGGCCGTTCCCTTGACGTTGATGAAGCGGTGTACTCATCTGAAATCGAGCACGCGCATCGTAATTTAGCGATCGCTCATATGCTTCGCAGTCACGATATTCTCACGGAGAACCCCACCGGCGTAGTCGAAGGCTACACCCGTCAATGCTCTTTGCTGGTAACCGTGCAGGATTTGGCGATGATGGCGGCAACTCTGGCAAACTACGGAATTCAACCCGTTACCGGGGAACAGGTAGTCCCTAAGACAGTGGTGCGCCAGGTATTGAGTGTTATGTTCACCTGCGGAATGTACAACGCGGCAGGGGACTGGGCAACGCAGGTCGGAATTCCTGCTAAAAGTGGGGTAGGCGGGGGAATTATTGGCGCCGTACCGGGCCAGCTGGGACTAGCAACATTTTCACCACGCCTAGATGTACACGGCAACAGCGTGCGCGGTGTATCTCTCTTCGAACGGTTTTCCTCAGATATGGGCATGCACGTTATGAACATACCCACTGTTGCTCGGTCCGCAATACGAGCTAACTACCGAATAGGCTCCGGTGAGAAAATAACCCAGGTAATTCAACTGCAGGGCAGAATTAGATTTGCCGGTGCAGAGCGAGTTATCCGTGAAATTGTTGATACACACTACACGGGAACACGAATAGCACTCGATATTAGCCGAGTTTATTCTGTGGATGAGGTAGCCCAGCATATGCTTCTAGAAATTATGAGAAGAATGAGACACGAGGGATACACTGTATATCTGATTGATCAAGATGACACTATTACAAATCTTGAGGCCTTGAAAGCTATGGATGTTGCCGTATTGGGCAGCATTGACGAACTCGAACACTATTAGCTCTTGAGAATTTATAAGGTGTCATGATGAAACGTATTGCTATTTTAGGCCGCGGTGGTGCCGGTAAAAGTACCCTGGCTTCCTATCTTGCTACCCGCTATAAACTACCTGTTTTCGAGCTAGACCAGTATTTCTGGGATGAAGACCTTACGCCTACTCCAGTAGATCAGTGGAATGTTATTCATCAGCAGATCATCTCTGAGCCTGAATGGATTATAGACGGTGATTTAGGCGTGTATGATACCAAACTACTAGAACGGCTCAAGGCGGCAGACACGGTTATTCTCTTAGACTTTAGCGCTCTCGTATGCGGTATGCGTGCGTTACGGCGCTCCCCGGAGAACCTAGAATTTTGGAAATGGATTCTGCGCTATAGGCGCGACAGCTTGCCGCGTATTATGGCGGCATGCGCGCATCCAGAAGTACAAGCCCATATATACCGGTTCTGTGCTCCTGCCGAGCTCGATAATTTTCTCGAAAACCTTCGATAGCAAGAATATTATGCTGAATTTTGTGAGGCTTCTAGGGAAAAACCGAAGATCTTCTGAAGAAGACATTCGTTATAACTCAGAGATAAAAACTTCATAATGATGAACCTGTTCTAAGAAACATATGTCAAGATACGACTCCATTGGGAATTTCTCAAATATAAAAACACGGAGTAATTAGAGACCATAAGTTTAGGCTAAACTAGTACAGAGAGCTATGGTAGCTCTCCATGAGGATTTATTCACCACTCATTCATGAGGAACACATGTATATGAGAAACCACATTGTCGCGGTGGCGCTTATTGGTGCTGTGTTGTTTACCGGATGCTCCGGCAATAATGCCCGCAAAGAACAAACCCCTTCTTCATCCCCATCAATCTCTGCGACGGCCTCTACGAGCACCTTTGCAAGCCCTACGGCTTCCATAACTCCGTCACCAACCCCTACTCCAACTACCTCTCCTACTATTTCTGAAGTAACGCCAGAACCAGCTGCCACTGCTGACGCTGAACAGCATGAGGATGTTGTCGAGGTACCTCTTGATGACGCCTCTACTTCTGCCCCGCAACCCGAGACAGCTCAACAACCTTCTCCGGTTCAACAGCAACAGGATCCCGTGCAGCAGCAACCTGTTGCTCCCGTGCCTGCACAGACTTCGGCGCAGCAGCGACATATTGCCCCGGTTCCAGAACAGCCTGCGCCTGTAAATAACGGCGGTGGTGTCTATTACAAAAATTGTGCTGCTGTACGGGCGGCAGGGGCTGCGCCTTTATATCGTGGACAGCCGGGGTATGGAACTCATCTTGATTCAGATGGTGATGGTATCGCTTGCGAACCTAAAAAGAAATAAATCCTAATAGCTACGTTATAAAAAGTTGGGTGGGAATGTTCCCACCCAACTTTATAAGTTATGTAAAAGCACTATGTCTCTGCACGAGAGCACGATAGGGTAGAAGTATATGTACCCATATAAACACCAGAGTCCAAGCAAAGAAACTCCACATCGTAATTCGGCGGATCGTTTCACCCGTATACCACGCCGAGCGGCCGTTTTAGGTATGCTCACCCCGCTTTTGGGCGCAGGCGTGCCTTATGCCGTAACACGAGATGAAAAGGTCGCGGGCATTGAGGAATCAGCATCATGGGTAGATTCGTCCTCTGCATCTTCGGCACCAGCATTAGATTCCTCAGAAGAGGATGACCAGCAGAAAGCGGCCTTGCCGGAGTCGATAAATCCCATAGAGGTGGCGCACCCGTGGGATGAACCGCAAACCGCTTTGGAAGGTGCAGGGAACTATATTGCTTGGACCGTTGATGACGGGAAAAGCCCTGATGTTGTGCGCGCCTACGCAGATTTTGCCGCCCGAACGGGAACCCGGCTTACCTTCTTTATCAACGGGTCATATAACGCTTTTGAACCGAACCTAGACGTTCTTAAACCGTTGGTAGAATCAGGGCAGATTCAAATCGGCAATCATACGTGGTCGCATGCGGCGTTGACTACGCTAGATGATGCAGGAATTGCCGAAGAATTAACAAAAAATGACGAAGAGATACAGCGGCTTTTCGGCGTGTCTTCTAAACCGTATTACCGCCCACCATACGGATACTATGATTCTCGTGTGCTTGAGGCTGCGGCAGGTGCAGGATTCGACAGGGCGGTTCTCTGGTACGGGTCTTTAGCTGATTCTTCACCCATACCTGCCGAAGAAATATACGCATATTCCGAAAAATATGCGAACTCGCAGACTATTCTCATTGGCCATTTGAACTACCCCGGAGTTATTGAAGTGCTCGATAAGATCAAAATGCTTTTGGACGAACGGAATCTTACCCCCGTAACCTTGCGTGACTATTACGGGTAGAACGTACGCTGGGATAAATTAGTGCTGTGCGAGTTTTACCGGCGTAATTGTTAGTCTCTTGAAAGGTGCATGATGCGTGTAGATATTTGGTCAGATATTGTTTGTCCTTTCTGCTATTTAGGTAAGAGGAATTTTGAAATAGCTCTCGCCCAATTTGAGCACCGTGATGAGGTAGAGGTTCGTTGGCATAGCTTTGAGCTCGACCAAAATGCCCGGGAAGATAATGCTTTGCCGCTTGCTGAACGTATTGCCGCGAAATATTCTCTCAACCTAGAGGAATCTATCGCTACCCAAGAAGGAATAGCAGAGCGCGCCCAAGAAGTAGGCTTGGACTTTAACTGGCGCAACGCAAAGTACGGCAATAGTTTTGATGCTCACCGTATTATTCATCACGCAACTGCACAGGGAAAAGCCGCAGAAGCTCAAGAGGCTTTCAAAAAAGCATATTTTACGCAGGGACGTTCCATTGAAAAACACGAGTCCATTCGGAAGATCGCCGCTGAAATCGGTCTCGATTCACGTCAAGTTGATGAAATACTCGCTGGCGACCACTATGCTGAGGATGTGCGCGCTGACGAACGTTTTGCACAGGAATTGGGTATTACGAGTGTTCCCTTCTTTTTGATCGAGGCGCAGTGGGTTATTAACGGGGCTCAACCACCTGCAGCAATTTTGGAAGGACTCAACCGGGTTTGGGCTGAAACTCACAAGCCCTAAATTATGAGCCCCGTACGACCACACGACTCAAAGCTCTGATGCCTCCAGGGGGGGGGCAACCTGCGGATTCGGTGTTCCTATGGCAACCAAAGCAAATGATGCTAGATCAAAACATGTGCCTCTCTAACTGTTTGCTGTACCTACGGTCAAAGATGCACATATTTCTTAAAATCCTGTATGTTTCTAATTTCCGGTGGTGCCAAGGCCAGATCCCGCGGCCGGAGCTGGGGAAGCTGGTTCTTCTTTCTTATCGTCCTTCTTCTCTTCGGATTTTGGCTCGGAGGCCTTACGTTCTTCCTCGGTTAGCCCCTCAAAATAGTCGTTGAGTGTGACCGTGATGAGCTTACGCTCGGCGACTAGCCCAGCAAGACGATCAAGAAGCGGAATAATGGTCGTGAAATTCAGATGCCCTAACAGGATTCGTTGCGGCAGAACGTATTTGAGCGATCGCATATAGATAACACGCGCTGAGGTTTTGGCCTCATCTCCGAGAGTTCCTTCCCACAGCACCGGGCGCGTGTATCCTACGCTAGCGGCTACTTTGAGCACTCGCGCATCATAGCTGCCGTAGGGCGGACGAAAATAGGGCTTTGCCGAGACCCCAAAAACTCTTTGAATCTCAGCTTCGTTCTTCTCTAGTTCGTGCTTAATCTGATCATCTTTGAGAGTTTTTAAATCGGGGTGACTAAAGGTGTGGTTTGCAATTTGAAGCTGTCCGGTTTGCACTAGCGGCTTAAGCACATCAACATTTTGAGTGAACCCCACATAGGTCATATTGACAAAGAAGGTTAGGCGCACACCGGTACGCGCAGCAAATTCTGCGTAGGCTCGAATTGTTTCTGGGCTGACTCCATCGTCAACGGTCCACGCTATATAACGTCCTTCACCCGGCAGGCGGGTCATAGGGGCAGACCACGGCTGTTTCGCAATAGTTGCTACGTTGAAACCTTCATTCGGCTTTGGCGGCGCTGCGGGAGAGAACGTGAGCGACTCAGGAACATTATCCTGTGTTTCATGAGCGGTAGAGGAAAAATCGCTAGTAGTCGCATTAATAGTCTTGGGCGTGGAGGCAAAAATAATCGGTGCTAATGCACCGAGAGAACCAGCGAGAAGCAGACGGCGTGAAGGAGAGTGCGACATACTCTTAAGGATAACGTGCGGTTAGCTCAAGAGATGACAATCGACGCTTTTGCGAAAGTGTCAGATTTTGACTAGTACGAATACAATGCTGAAACCTTGCATCATCTAGCGTTTTCGCCTGTAGCCTACTGTTACCATGGACATATGGTCAAGAAAATTACTCTCGTTGCGGCCGCTTCGGTTGCATTACTCACCGGGTGCTCCGCAGAAGTTGTGCCCGGTTTGTCTCTGAATTCCGCTCCAGACTATGGAAATCGCGGCGATATTACCGTCTCTGCCGAGGTCCTAAACGGCAGTGACCATAATGGTTACAAGGCTCAAACTGGAAAGCTTCGGATCTTTCAAGACGGTCAAGAAATCAATTCGGCCGAGCAGAGTCTAGAAGCGAAAACTAACTACTATCGGCTGACTTCGGCTGATAACCATGAGTTGGCTGGCAAGGTTATTCAGGTGGCTGTTTATGCGGATAACCCTAATGACGTAGTGAAATGCGGTATCAAAGTTACCGGCGAAGAAGAGCCTGTGCACCACGTAGAACAAGCAGAAGGTAAAGGCGCGGCGTACTGCCAGGTAAAACTCAGCTCAGGCCCATTCCAGCTGCATACTGAAGAATCCGGGCAGTCTGAGCATCACTAGAAAGTGGTGAGCACTGAACTGATACTTGTTCCTTCATCGGCTGAGAGTATCTGATCTATCGCACACACTAAATCCGTAGCAGCCCTAACGACGAAAGAGAAGGACTCGGTTTCCACAGTAGAGGGGAACCGAGATCCTTTTCTCTTTAACCCGTCTGAATACCCCCCTGAGAAAAAGGTTGAGCGGCTATGAAACTAATTGATGAGGACGCTTTAGAAGTCGAACTTGAAAATAGGGTGTTTTATTGCAAGATATGGAAAACTAGAAAGCATGGAGAATCTAGGCTCACAAGAATTGCGCAGCGTGGTCACCGAAGTTGCAGGTGAAGCCGTTAACCTAGGGTATCGTATGGGCGATGCCGTGCATCGTTGGCGTGAACAGCGAGCTGTGGCTCACGGGCGTGAGCCTATTGTGGTGCCTTCTGAAGGATATGGACGGGTAGCCACAGATACTGAATCCGGGTGGGTGCGTATTCTTGGGCGTGCCCTCTATAAGACGGCTGCTTTTGAAAAACTCCTGCATGTGGTGGAAGGCACCGAAGATACCGATAACCCGACGCGCGGGTGGCGGGCTTTTACCACCGTTGCCATGTCGGATGTGTATGTGACTATTCTTATTGCGGGGCATACGTTTGAGGTACAAACCGACCGTGGTGGAGTGCTGGATGTGCGCCTTGACCTAGACTTACCGGCCGGAATGCATAAGGTCATCATGTATGTACCGGGTTCCCGCGCCGTTGAAACTAACGTTTATATCGTTCCGGAATCCCAGAAAATCGGGGTTATCGTAGACGTCGATGATACCGTTATGGTGACTATGTTGCCGCGTCCTCTTGTCGCTGCGTGGAACTCTTTTGTACTGGATGAGCACGCGCGCATTCCGACCCCGGGCATGGCGGTGCTCATGGACCGCATTCATCGAGCACATCCTCAGGCACCTTTTATGTATCTTTCCACTGGCGCTTGGAATATCACACCGACACTGCGTCGCTTTCTGACCCGCAATGGCTACCCGCGTGGAACCTTCCTATTAACAGACTGGGGGCCAACTCCTGACCGCTGGTTTAGGTCGGGGTCCCAACACAAAGTGAACTCTCTAAAACGACTTGCCCAAGAATTTCCCCAGATGCAGTGGATTCTTATCGGCGACGACGGACAGCGTGACCCGGATATATACAACGGATTTGCGGTGCGCTACCCGCAGAACGTCGCCGCTATTATGATTCGTAACCTCACGGTGGGGGAGAGCGTTCTCGCCTCTGGGCGGGTCTGGAGCGATCAGAGAGCGCAAAAAATGACAAATTCTCCATTGTGGATGGAGGCGAATGACGGGCATACATTGAGCCGACTGCTTCGTGACCGAGGACTTCTCTAAACACGTATTAGGTTATACATCTGTATGGCTGTTCTCTGTAGCGTGGGGAAGAGCTGACCTCATCTTGAGGGCTGGCAGGGGAAGATCAACTATTGAGACAGTAGATCATTACGCTTATCCACAGGCGAACTGTACTGACCTCATACGAGATGTGGGTTTTAATGGGTTTGACGATTTCTTTCACAAAAACCCAACAACACGCCGATCATCTGAATGTTTCAAAAATTTCTTAATCACATCTTTGCCATACTCTCAAAAGCCATAAAAAACTTCCAACACGACGCATGTAGGTGGATTCCAGTCGAGTTTTTCAGCCTCGTTCCGCAGAGAATCAAGGAATGGGTATAAAAGCTTAAAAATCAAGAGGGAAACAATGCCAGAAATCTCACACAAAGGCCTGTTCGCCCTGAAAAAACAGAACAGATTTTCAGTTTAAAAGAGCGATGCGCGTTCCGCTCACAGAGCCGATATGTGGATAACTCTGTATTGTCCGCAATAATTAGCGGAATTACACTCTCCTGAGGTGTGGATAAACTGAATGTCCTTGTGCTCGCGTGTGGGTTTCTCGAACAAAACATCCACACTTCACCACAGCATCTTGTGCCAGAGAAATTTTCAGACACAACATGTAGTATTAATACCCGGCTCGATTCTTTGCGCGGCCGATGACGAAATGCTTCCAGTCTTCTAGAGCTAAAGGAAGTCTCATCAAGCACAAGAATCCTCTGCCTTGCACACAAAGTATTCACGCAATTACGCTCCGCCTTGGGGCTGACAAGGAGAAAACCGATGGTAGTGACCGTGTACACCAAACCGCAGTGCGTTCAGTGCAACATGACTTACCGGGCGCTAGACGCCAAGGGCATCAACTACGACAAAGTAGACATTACGGAAGATTCCCGGGCGCTAGAGATGGTTAAGTCCCTCGGATACATGCAGGCACCGGTCGTCATCGCCGGTGAAGAGCATTGGTCAGGATTCCAGCCTGACAAGATTAACGCGCTTGCATTAGCATAGGCGGCAGCGTCAAGCACGACTCAACCCACAGAATTTCCGTGGGTATTCGATCGTGGAGTAAGGAGAAATATGAGCACCCCCCTCGCACAAAATCCTACGCATGAGAACGCTGAGATTCAGAAGATTATTCTTCAGACACGTGATGCCGCTGAGGGCCGAGCGACTCAAAGCTCGTTGGGTAAGGATTCGCCGCTCGTTGTCTACTTCTCCTCAATTTCAGGCAACACTCATAAGTTCGTCGAGAAACTACGGGCACGAAACGTGCGCCTTCCTCTGCGAACTAAGGATGAGACTCCCGTTATGCACGAACCCTATGTGCTGTGCGTACCCACATACGGGAAGCCTGAAGGTGCAGGCAATGTTCCCCCGCAGGTCGTCAAATTCCTGAACAACGAAGAGAACCGTCGCCAGCTTCGCGGCGTTATCGGATCGGGAAATACAAACTTCGGATCTCTCTTCGGAATCGCAGCAGATATTGTGGCGAAGAAATGCGATGTTCCCTTGCTCTTCAAGTTCGAGCTTATGGGAACCTCCTCAGATGTCGAAAAAGTAAACAAAGGATTGGAAGAATTTTGGACGCAAAACTGCCTTCAGCGCTAGAGACTCTCGGTGCCGGACACAGCTCCAAAGCGGTACCTGACAAGTTCAAAGGTATGAGTTACCACGAGCTGAACGCTTTGCTGAATCTCTACGATGAAAACGGCATGATCCAATTTGACGCCGACCGTCAAGCCGCACGTCAGTATTTTCTTCAGCATGTTAATAACAACACGGTTTTCTTCCACGATCTCGAAGAAAAAATCGAGTACCTGATTGAGAATCAGTACTACGAGCCGGAACTCTTCGACCGGTACAGTTTTGACTTTGTGAAGTCTCTTTTCAAACGTGCCTATGCTGCCAAGTTCCGTTTTCCCACCTTCCTAGGCGCCTTCAAGTTCTACACTTCCTACGCGCTCAAGACCTTCGACGGTCAGCGTTACCTGGAGCGTTTCGAGGATCGTGTATGCATGGTGGCTCTGCTTCTTGCTGAAGGCAATGGAAAACTTGCAGAAGAGATCGTAGATGAGATCATTTCCGGTCGTTTTCAGCCCGCAACCCCGACCTTCCTGAACGCTGGTAAGAAGCAGCGTGGTGAGCTCGTTTCCTGCTTCCTGCTGCGTATTGAGGACAATATGGAGTCGATTGGCCGTTCCATCAACTCTGCCCTGCAGCTTTCAAAACGTGGAGGCGGTGTCGCGTTCGCCCTCACGAACCTACGTGAGTCTGGGGCTCCCATCAAGAAGATAGAGAACCAATCATCCGGTGTTATACCTGTGATGAAGCTCCTTGAGGATGCGTTCTCATATGCAAATCAGTTGGGTGCTCGTCAGGGTGCAGGCGCGGTTTACCTGCACGCGCATCACCCCGATATTTATGCTTTCTTAGATACTAAGCGTGAAAACGCGGACGAGAAGGTGCGCATTAAGACCCTGTCTTTGGGCGTTGTGATTCCTGATATTACCTTCGAGCTGGCAAAGCGTAACGAAGATATGTATCTGTTCTCGCCCTACGATGTAGAACGTATCTACGGAGTAGCTTTCTCAGATATCAACGTTTCTGAGAAGTACTACGAAATGGTGGATGACTCGCGGATTCGCAAGACCAAGATCAACGCGCGCGAGTTCTTCCAGACTATTGCTGAGGTGCAGTTCGAGTCCGGGTATCCCTACGTGATGTTTGAGGATACGGTTAACCGGTCTAACCCGATTGAAGGCAAGATCATCATGTCTAACCTTTGTTCGGAGATTCTGCAGGTTTCAAAGCCGTCGATTTACCATGACGATTTGAGCTACGCCGAAATTGGGAAAGATATTTCGTGCAACCTTGGGTCTCTCAACATCGCAATGACCATGGACGGTGATGACCTAGGAAAAACCGTCGAAACCGCTATTCGTTCGCTTACCGCAGTTTCCGACCAATCCGATATTCGTTCCGTGCCGTCTATCGAACGCGGTAACGATATGAGCCACGCGGTCGGTCTGGGGCAGATGAACCTGCACGGGTACCTGGCGCGTGAGCACGTTTACTACGGTTCCGAAGAAGGTCTGGACTTCACCAATATTTACTTCTACACGGTGACGTACCATGCTATTCGCGCTTCCATGGAGATCGCCAAGGAGCGCGGCGTGACCTTTGAAGGGTTTGAGAGTTCAAAGTACGCTAACGGTGAGTTCTTCGCCAAGTACATTGAGAAGGAATGGGAACCGCAGACCGAACGGGTGCGTGAGCTGTTTGCTAAGCATCATATTCCGACCCGCGAAGACTGGATTCAGCTTGCCGCCGATGTAGCCCAATACGGCATGTACAACCAGAACTTGCAGGCCGTTCCGCCCACCGGGTCTATCTCGTACATCAACGGTTCGACTTCTTCGATCCACCCGATTGCTTCTAAGATTGAGATTCGTAAGGAAGGTAAGCTGGGGCGTGTCTACTACCCGGCACCGTTCATGACGAACGATAACCTGGAATACTTCCAAGATTCCTATGAAATTGGGTACGAGAAGATCATTGATACCTATGCCGTGGCAACGCAGCATGTGGATCAAGGTCTGTCTTTGACTCTCTTCTTCCGAGATACTGCGACCACTCGCGATATTAACCGTGCCCAGATTTACGCATGGCGTAAGGGTATCAAGACTATTTACTACATTCGCCTGCGTCAGATGGCTCTTGAAGGCACCGAAGTTGAGGGCTGCGTATCCTGCATGCTGTAAATGAGTCAGCATCTTACGGGTTTCGGGGTGCAAGAGGTTCTTCTTGTACCCCGAAACAGACTCGCTTGGTAACTTAGAAAATATTACATGCCTGTGTGGGCGTGACATCCAATCTGGGAGATACACATGAGTGAAAAAGTGCACCTCGTCGACCACCCGATTGAGGCTATTAACTGGAACCGTCTTGAAGATGATAAGGATCTTGAGGTATGGGACCGTTTGACCGGTAACTTTTGGTTGCCTGAAAAGGTTCCGCTGAGCAATGATGTTCCCTCATGGAAGACCTTGACGGCAGAAGAAAAAGAGTTGACCATGCGTGTTTTTACGGGGCTGACTCTGCTGGATACTATTCAGGGCACCGTTGGTGCTGTGTCTCTTTTGCCTGATGCAGTCACCGCCCACGAAGAGGCCGTATACACCAATATTGCCTTCATGGAGTCGGTGCACGCTAAGTCGTATTCTTCGATTTTCTCGACTCTGAGTTCGACTAAAGAGATTGACGATGCCTTCCGTTGGGCTTCCGAAAATGAGCACCTGCAGAAGAAAGCGAAGATTATTCTCGCATACTACACGGGGGATGATCCGCTTAAGAAGAAGGTTGCCTCTACGCTGCTGGAGTCCTTCCTGTTCTACTCAGGGTTCTACTTGCCCATGTACTGGTCGGCACACGCTAAACTGACGAATACCGCCGATCTGATTCGTCTGATTATTCGTGACGAGGCTGTTCACGGCTACTACATTGGCTATAAATTCCAACGTGGTTTAGCAAAAGAGAGCCCGGAACGGCAGGCAGAACTTAAGGAGTACACCTTCAACCTGCTGTACGAATTGTATGAGAATGAGGTAGCCTACACGCATTCACTCTATGACGGTGTGGGCTGGAGCGAAGACGTCAAGAAGTTCCTGCACTACAACGCGAATAAGGCTCTCATGAACCTGGGGTATGAAGCGATGTTCCCCGCGAGCGTGACCAATGTTTCGCCTGCTATTTTATCGGCTCTTTCGCCCAACGCCGACGAGAACCACGACTTCTTCTCGGGGTCTGGCTCATCTTATGTGATCGGTAAAGCCGTGAACACTGAGGATGAGGACTGGGATTTTTAGTCTCAAAAACTGATCCTGAGATCAGGAAGATATAACTTTAAGAAACCCGTATATTTCCTTGAAAACATAGGGAATATACGGGTTTTGTGCGTCAAATTCAGGGGAGTCTAGGAGACTCGTAAAAATTTTTTAAATCTTGGGTGTGTCATCTTTATGTAACTCTTCACTTGAGATTTAAAAGCTTATAGGGTGGAGGTGCAAGCAATTGTCGAGCAAAGGAGCGATGCTCATGTTTAAGACTACGCTGTCAGCCGTTCGGCGTGCCACCCTGGTCGGGGTCGGCGCCGTCTCTCTCGCGTTGGGCGCTTCGATGCTGTCCGCCCCCGCAGCTTCTGCATATGTGCAGGCGTTCGTTCCGGTCATTCCTCCGGCAACTAGCTCGGATGCAGGTATCTCAGCTCCGGCAGTACATGATTCGAACTCCGTCCCCTTGGAACATGAACATGTTGTTAACTGGTCGGATTATGAGGTGACGGGTGATCATGAGATTACCTTTAGCGTACCGACCGGTACCGCAACTTGTTTTGATGTACGTGCCGAAGCTGCTGAAAGTAACGGTACTCTCCACGTGGCCACTGTTGAGGGCTCCGTGCTTGGAGCGCCCGATAAGTGCACCATGGAAGGGCGCACCGTTAAGGTAAGGGTTTACACCAATGCTCCTGCATCGTCCTTGAAGGTGCAGCAGCTTCCTGCATCGCAGGTAACCCTTCATGAATAAGAAGAAGATCCAGCCTGTGTAAGGTGGCGAGATCCAATGCTAGAGAGTATCAAAAGATAGCTTGGGTAGACGGGTCTTTCACACATACTCTCTGAGAGGAATAATGATCGGGGTACCTCACCTAAAATGGTGTGAGGTACCCCGATTTATATTCGATATTCACTAATAAATTGAGCGCTAGGTTATGCATGCTTCTTATTCTCTTGCGCCATTAAATCTTGGTAGTACGCAATTTTTCGGTCCACAAAATCAATCCTTCGCTGAACATCAAGTAGCTGCTGACGGGCAACGTGTGCGTAATATTCGATAATGTGTAAACGCTCCGATGCTGTAGACACGCCACGACGGCTGAGGTCTACATAGGCCTTGACATCGTTAATGCTCATACCGCATGCACGTAAGCAGTGAATCGTTTCAAACCACCCCACGCATTCTTCGGTGAAAACACGCCGTCCATGTTCATCTCGTTGCACAGTAGGAATAAGGCCTTTGTCACTGTAATACCGTACCGTATGCGGGCTTATGTCAAGCTTTTCTGAGATTTCTTTGACGCTGTAACTCATAATTCCAGTATCTCACGGCACCCCAAAGGTATAAGATACTAAGTTTTATTCTCAAAAATAGATGTGGAATAACATAGCTTTTATCTTCCATGGTGCTTGCTTTCGAGTAACTCGAAGGGCGTACTCTAATACAACGACTGGTTAAAACCTAAAGAATTTACATGAAAGTGAGTACAGCTAATGCGTTCAGTCATTATGGAAGAACCCGGTAAGGTCGTCGTAGAAGACCGCCCCATGCCCACCCTCCTGGAACCCACGGATGCCGTTATTAAACTTGCCGCATCCTGCATTTGCGGTTCTGACCTGTGGCCCTATCGTGGCGCAGACGCAGAGCCCGTCGACCACAGATCAATGGGCCACGAATACATCGGCGAGGTCGTAGAAATCGGCTCCGAGGTCACCACCGTAGCCCCCGGCGACTTCGTCGTAGGCTCCTTCTGCATCTCATGCGGTGAGTGTGCAACCTGCCGGGATGGTTACCCGTCACGATGCCTTAAGGCCATTGCTGCAGGCGATGATTCCATTGGTATGCGCTCGAACGGTACCCAGGCGGAATACGCCCGTATTCCTTTCGCAGACGGCACTTTGGTTAAGACTCCCGCATACCCTACCGCAGAGCAGATTCCTCATCTGATGGCGGCATCCGATGTGCTGGGGACTGGCTGGTATGCAGCTGACGCCGCCAAGGCCGGCCCGGGTAAGGCTATTGTTGTAGTTGGCGATGGTGCCGTTGGTCTGGGCGCAGTTATTGGTGCTAAGCAGCTGGGCGCTGAGAAGATCATCATGATGTCTCGCAACCCCAAGCGCCAAGAGCTGGCTAAGCAGTTCGGTGCAACCCACGTGGTGGAAGAACGCGGTGAAGAAGGTATCGCCAAGGTTCTAGAGCTTACTGACGGGGTGGGAGCGCACGGTGTTGTAGAGGCTGTGGGTACTCAGCAGGCCTTTGACCAAGCCCTCGGATGCGTACGCCACGGCGGTTACATTGGTTTCGTAGGCGTGCCCCACGACAGCTCGATCGGTACCGATGTGCTCTTCGACAAACAGGTTCATCTTGAAGGAGGCCCCGCGCCGGTTCGTAAATACCTGCCGACCCTGATTGACCTGATTTACAAAGGTGAGATTGAACCCGGTAAGGTCTTCGATCTAGTATTGCCCATCGACGAAGCGCCCAAGGGCTATGAGGCAATGGATCAGCGTACCGCGACCAAGGTGCTGCTGACGATGTAGTAACTATATTTACTGTCGAGCGAAGAAACTCCTGCGAGCATGAACAACTGAATCATGAGCGTGGGAGTTGCTTCGTCTTTGACCTGGGAACATTGTGTCAAGAGACCTTCCGCAAGATGGCATATTTTCCTCGCCGTATATCTCACATATAAATTTAGGCGACAATCCGTGAGCTAGAGCATAGAATGGGATATGGAACTGTTGGTTTCTACTTGTTAAGGACAATGATGACGAACAAGCCTTTCCCTTCCGACCTCGAAATTGCTCTCGCTGCTGAGCTTAAGCCCATCACCGAAATAGCCGCCGAGAACGGCATCAGCGAAGATCGTTTGGAGCCCTACGGTAAATATGTTGCCAAGGTCCTGCTCGACGAAAGCACCAACGCAGAAACCGCCCAAAAGCGCGGTTCCAAGTACATTGTCGTTACCGCTGTAACTCCCACACCGCTCGGCGAAGGTAAGACCGCAACCTCTGTCTCGCTAGCACAGGGATTCGCCCAGGCCGGCCGTAAAGCTGCGCTGGCGCTTCGCCAGCCTGCCATGGGACCAACCTTCGGTATTAAAGGCGGTGCCGCTGGCGGCGGTTACTCGCAGATCGTTCCCATGGAGAAGCTAAATCTACATCTGACCGGTGATTTCCACGCCGTTACCGCAGCCCACAACCTTTTGGCCGCTATGATCGATAACCACCTGCACCAGGGTAATGACCTGCGCCTCGACCCCCGTGCTATCGAGTGGCGCCGCGTTATCGACATGAACGACCGCTCCCTGCGCAACATCGTAGTCGGTCTGGGCGAGCGTATTGACGGCGTGCCCCGACAGACCGGGTTTGATATTACCAGTGCCTCTGAAATCATGGTGATTCTTTCGCTGGCAACCTCCTTTGAGGATCTGCGCAAACGTTTGGCGAAGATTGTTATCGGTCTGAACTACGATGGTGAGGCAGTCACCGCCGCCGATTTGAAGGCTGACGGCGCAATGGCTGTTATTCTGGCGGATGCCATTAACCCCAACCTGCTTCAGACTCTCGAACACACCCCGGCACTTATTCACGCGGGCCCCTTCGGGAACATCGCTACCGGTAACTCCTCAGTTGTCGCTGACTACGTTGGCTTGGAATACTCCGACTACGTGATTACTGAGGCAGGTTTCGGCGCTGATATGGGTGCTGAGCGTTTCTTCAACGTTAAATGCCGAATCTCAGGGCTGAAGCCTGATGCTGCTGTGCTGGTTGTCACCGTACGTTCCCTCAAATCCCACTCTGGGCTGTACAAGATCGTACCGGGCAAGCCTCTGCCCGTAGGCATGCTTGAAGAGAACCCTGCCGACGTTGAAGCAGGGGCTACTAACCTGAAGAAGCACATTGAGATTGTGCGTGACTTCGGTGTGCAGCCGGTGGTGGCTATTAATGCGTTCCCCACCGATTTCGATTCTGAGCATGAAGCTATTCGCCGTATTGCCGAAGAGGCTGGCGCTCGCGTGGCTATCCATCATGGTGTTGCTGAGGGCGGCAAGGGTACGATTGACCTGGCAAATGTGGTTGCTGAGGCCTGCGACGACGTTTCGAACTTGGAGTACACCTACGATCTTGAGGATTCTCTCGAAACTAAGCTTGAGAAGGTTGCCACTAAGGTTTACGGGGCAGACGGTATCTCGATTGCTCCCGCTGCTGCCAAGCAGCTTAAGCGTTTTGCTGATTTGGGATACTCGCAACTGCCGGTGGTGATTGCAAAGACCCACCTGTCGATCTCTTCTGATGCTTCCCTCAAGGGTGCACCTACCGGTTGGACTTTGCCTGTGCGCGAGGTTCGTCTTGCCGCAGGTGCCGGTTATGTTTACGCTATTTGCGGCACGATGCGCACCATGCCCGGTCTGAGCAAGAGCCCTGCTGCAGAGCGTATTGGCTTTGATGAAAACGGTACGATGATCGGTCTTTCGTAGTGGTTTCTGTGCCATATTTCGCCCATAAAAGGCGAAGGCAAGCTTGATAAGGTGCCGTGGGCATCCTCGTTATGTTGGGATGCGCACGGCACCTTTTCTGTGTCTTCGTGGGCTGTACCGAGGAGTAGTTTTTACCGATTTCGTGTGTGTTGCGAAAAACCATTCAAACAGACCAATTAATGTATAGAATCCGCATGATTACGCGGGCTTAACAATACTGTTATTTAGGGGTGTACCTTGAAAAATGGCTGTATGACGCGGAACTTCTAGAAAAAATTTTTAGTGATTTATGCCATATAAAAATCAATAAAATCTCGATTGGTATTTAAATGCCATGCTTTCATGTGGGGTAAAAATAACAGAATGGTTACAAATATGCGCTCAGCTTATCTAAGGTGTTTGGGGAGCAAAAACCATGTAGAAAACCGACCCAAAAGTAGGCTAAACTTGAGTTATCAAGTGATCGAAGGTTTCATGAATTGTCCTCGAGTTGCTTGTGTTTGAGTGAGTGATAGATACCCCCGGGTGTCATAAAACGACCGCGCTATGGTAGCGCGGTCGTTTTGTTTAACCAGACTTGTGCTGCTAGAAAGCCTACAGGATGTACTGGGTTACCAGCCCCGTGAACCCCATTCTTCAAGGTGTGGACGCTCGGTGCCTAATGTTGTGGAACGCCCGTGGCCCGGAAGCACAATCGCTTCATCATCAAAGTTTCCAAAGAGCTTTTCAAGAACGTTTGAGAAAAGTTCGCCAAACTGCGCGGGAGAATCGGTCTTGCCTACGCCGCCGGGGAAGAGCGCATCGCCGGTGAAAAGCAGGGTAGCGGGGGAGCCATCTTCCCATGTGGTCTGCACAGAATATACGATGGATCCGGGAGTATGCCCGGGAACGGAAATAGCGCGCACCTGCAGCTCTGTATCGTAAAAATCAAAAACTTCGCCGCCGTTTAACTCGTTTTCAATCGTGAAATTTTCTTGCGCATGAATGGCCTCGGTGTCTGCGGATCCTGCATAAGTAATGGCACCGGTGAGAGATTCAAGCTCGCGCAGAGCACGAATGTGGTCCCAGTGCCCATGGGTGACCATAATGCCCGTCACGCCAAGAGCACGGCGGGGGATGGGCTCGAAATCTTCTTCAGATTCGAGAATGCGCACTCGGCGGTCGTTTTCTTCTGTAAGGGCTAGGTTTGGGCAGTCCTGCATGATTGCCTCAAGCGTGAAGGTATACAGTGCTTCCGCATCATAAGCGGGATCGATCAGCATTTGCTCACCAGTATGGCGAATCGTGATCAGGTAGACGCTGTTATCCATGTCTGAGACGCTTAGGGCACGTACCGTAAATTCCGGATTTTCGAAGATAAGAGTTGATTCGGGATAAGTAGCCATATATCCAGTGTACTGATGCGGTGTATATCCCCGTTTCTAGTGGCAGGGATAAGGGGGCAACGGGAACAAGTCGCCAGGAAAAAGTTCGCCACGAGTCAAACCTGCATCATAAAGCATGCTATCCCCGCCGAAAGAGCGTAGAATGTAGATTCGAAGATAGACGAAAGGATTTTCGATGCCTCCCCGCGCTGGATCAGCAACCACCCCTTTGCAGCCAAACGACTTGAGCAGCATTCGTGTGCAGGGTGCCCGTGAGAACAACCTCAAAAATGTTGATCTTACGATTCCACGTGACGCAATGGTGGTTTTTACAGGGCTATCGGGATCGGGTAAATCTTCACTTGCTTTTGACACCATCTTCGCAGAGGGACAGCGCAGGTACGTTGAATCACTATCTTCCTACGCGCGTATGTTCCTTGGGCAGGTAGATAAGCCCGATGTTGATTTTATTGAGGGGCTATCGCCAGCGGTCTCTATCGACCAGAAATCTACTTCAAAAAACCCGCGGTCGACGGTAGGCACCATAACCGAGATTTACGATTATATGCGCCTGCTGTGGGCCCGTGTAGGACGTGCGCATTGCCCTGTCTGTGGTGAAGAAATTACCAAGCAAACCCCGCAGCAGATTGTCGATGCACTGCTGGAATACCCCGAGCGTACGCGTTTGCAGGTTCTTGCCCCCGTGGTATCAGCTCGCAAAGGTGAGTTTGTTGATCTGTTCAAAGACCTGGTGACACAGGGCTATTCGCGTGCCCGGGTGGACGGAAAAACAGTTCAACTTTCGGATCCTCCTAAACTAGCGAAACAATACAAACACACCATTGACGTTGTGGTAGATCGCATCGTAATCAAGGAGGGCATCCACCAGCGACTGACCGATTCCGTGGAAACCGCACTCAGACTAGCCGATGGCCGCTTGCTCATCGAATTCGTAGATGTACAGGCAGATTCACCCGAACGCACCCGAACATTTAGTGAAAACCTTGCTTGCCCCAACAATCACCCCCTGCAGGTAGACACTATTGAGCCGCGCGCCTTCTCCTTCAACTCGCCCTTTGGCGCATGCCAAGCTTGCGATGGTATTGGGTCCAGGCTTGAAGTTGATGAGGACCTTTTAGTACCCAACCCAGATATGACTCTGGGCGAAGGCGCTATTGCTCCGTGGTCGCAGGGAAAATCTACCACCGAGTATTGGCTGCGTCTTCTTGCAGGTCTCGGCGAAGAGCTCGGATTTGACCTTAACACTCCGTGGAAAGATCTTCCTGCCAAGGTTCGCAAAGCAATTCTGGAGGGCAAAGATTTTAAAGTTGAGGTCTCGTACCGCAACCGTTTTGGGCGCGAACGCCGCTATACCTCCGGGTTTGAGGGTGTTAAAGCCAATATCATGCGTAAACATCAAGAAACTGAATCTGATTTTGCGCGTGATCGCTACGAACAATATATGCGTCAAGTTGCATGCCCGGTATGTCACGGTGCGCGGCTTAACCCTACTATTCTCAGCGTCAAAATTGAGGGTAAATCCATTGCGGATGTAACCGCTATGCCGCTTCGTACCGCCTTAGATTTTATGCGCGCCCTAAAGCTGACCCCTCGCGAGGCTAAGATCGCCGACCAGGTGCTCAAGGAACTAGATGCACGCCTGCAATTCCTCTTGGACGTAGGGCTCGATTACCTGACGTTATCACGTTCCGCTGGCACGCTTTCGGGCGGGGAGGCCCAGCGCATACGACTGGCAACCCAGATTGGTTCCGGGCTCGTTGGTGTGCTTTATGTGTTGGATGAGCCCTCTATCGGTTTGCACCAGCGCGACAACCGACGTCTAATCGATACCTTGACAAAGCTACGCGATATGGGAAATACCCTCATTGTAGTGGAACATGACGAAGACACGATGCGGGAAGCCGACTGGATTGTTGATGTCGGACCAGGTGCGGGCGAACACGGCGGTGAAATCGTCCATTCGGGCACTTACAAGGAACTTTTGTCCAATAAAAAGTCGATAACCGGTGATTATATGGCGGGTCGGCGCTCTATTGAAGTTCCAAAGAAACGCCGCCCACATGACCGTAAACGTGTGTTAAAGGTCTATGGAGCTCGCGAGAACAACCTCAAAAATGTTGATGTTACCTTCCCCCTAGGTGTTTTTACCGCGATCACAGGCGTATCGGGATCGGGTAAATCAACCCTCGTGAACGATATTCTCTATACCTCACTGGCGAATAAACTCAACGGTGCAAAACAGGTTCCAGGACGGCACAAGAAGGTAGACGGTCTGGAACATCTGGATAAGGTTATTCACGTTGATCAATCGCCTATTGGGCGTACTCCGCGGTCAAATCCCGCGACGTACACCGGCGTGTTCGACCATATTCGTAAGCTCTTTGCCGAGACGAATGAGGCTAAAGTGCGCGGATATACCCCCGGACGGTTCTCGTTTAACGTTAAAGGCGGTCGATGCGAAGCATGCTCGGGTGACGGCACTCTCAAGATTGAGATGAACTTTTTGCCGGATGTGTACGTGCCTTGCGAAACCTGCCAGGGAAAACGCTATAACCGCGAAACCCTCGAAGTGCATTACAAAGGTAAGACTATTTCTGATGTGCTTGAAATGCCGGTGGAGGAAGCTGCAGAATTTTTTGCGGCCTTCACCCCGATCGCTCGGCACTTGAACACGCTGGTTGATGTGGGGCTTGGTTACATTCGTCTGGGGCAGCCCGCAACCACGCTTTCAGGTGGTGAGGCGCAGCGCGTGAAACTTGCTGCAGAGCTGCAGAAGCGTTCTAACGGTCGTTCGATCTATGTGCTTGATGAGCCTACAACAGGCCTGCATTTTGAGGATATCCGTAAGCTCTTAACTGTGCTTCAGTCTCTTGTTGACAAGGGCAATACCGTTATCACAATTGAACACAACCTTGATGTCATTAAATGTGCCGACTGGATTATTGATATGGGTCCGGAAGGTGGCGATGGTGGAGGCACCGTAATCGCCGAAGGAACGCCTGAAGACGTCGCACAGGTTGAGGAGTCTCATACCGGACGTTTCATCAAGGAACTTTTGATATGAGTGATATTTCAGGTGATCATTTGCGAGCGCAGATGCGCGGTGCTGTAACAACTCTCGACAGAGTGCGCCATATTCTTGCTGCTCAGTTAGAGGCAGATTTCTGTTTACCTGCGGGAGCTATCTCTCAAGCACGGAATCTGGGTGCTGAGGTCCTGAGCGCACTGCAGCTTCCAACAGAAGAGATGGGCGCATCCCGCCGCTGCAACGCTGATACCTGGGAACTTCGGGTAGGTAACTATCTGGGCGTGGGGTTACTTTGCGCAAAGTATCCCCGAGTTTTGAAAACGGCCACTGAGTATATGCGTGGGGATCTCTCAAATTGGTTGGGCGATTACGCACCATTGCGCCAGCTGAATGAACTCTTGACCCCTTACAGCCAGCAGGTGAGCGGAACAAGCGTATATTACACGCCTTCACGCAACCTGCTTGAATCTGTGGTTCCGCCGGATGTTCCGGCGCAAGAGGTTAAATGTGCGGTACCCGGAATCGGTATGATGCGCCGGGTAGATAGCGGGGCGCTTCGAAAATCTTTACGGCAACATATTTGCGGTCTTCGCACGGTGACGAAAGCGCCGAACGCCTCGGCAGATGCTTTAGAGGCAGACGAAGATGATATGGCGGCTTCGGAACTCTCGGTGCGAATAGAGCTCCTTCAACCTGAGCAGTACGAGCGTTTTCGCGATGATCCACGGTATGCGAACGCTTTAGGGTTTAGCGATCGTCGCCCCGATATTATGGTCCTTGCCGCGTTTGACTCTGACGCCGACCTTGCTTTAGCAGAACCTTTAGCAATGGCGGGTGCAAGTGACGATTCGCCACTGATGCGTCAAATCGGTATTGATGTGCTGCCACATGTACGACAACACGGGCTTGCTGCGCATCTTGTATACGAACTTTCTCGAATGGTTCTTGCCGATGGGTATCTTCCATTTTATGGAACCAGTCCTTCACATGTGCTCTCACAACGTGTGGCTTTGGCGGCCGGGTTCATCCCTACATGGTGGGAGTTTATCTCAACGAGCATGCACGATATGCCGCTCGATGAAGCATCGTAAAGTTCGTAAATTTTCGGCGAGAGTCAGAGAATTTCAGCGAGCGCCCACAACACAGGGGTGGTCTTTCGGAAACTTACCCGAAGACCAACCCCGCATTTCTCACAAGATTTACTAGGAGCTCTCAAGCTCCGCACCGTTAGATGCGATCACTCGACGGTACCAATCAAAAGACTTCTTACGGTAACGGGAGAGTGACCCCGAACCGTCGTCATGACGATCTACATAGACGAAACCGTAGCGTTTCGACATCTGCGCTGTAGACGCCGAAACCATGTCGATACAGCCCCACGTAGTGTAACCGAGTATATGCACGCCATCGGCAATAGCTTCGCGCACCTGTTCCAGGTGTGCCCGCAGATAATCGATACGGTAATCGTCGATCACGGTCATTTCACCATCGACCTCAACAAGTTCGTCGCGTGCACCTAAGCCATTCTCGACGATGAAAAGAGGTTTCTGCCAGCGGTCCCAGTACTGGTTGAGTACAATACGCAGCCCAACAGGATCGATCTGCCATCCCCACTCGGAAGCGGTCAATGTCGGGTTAGATACTCCACCGAGAATATTCCCTTCGCTGCTTTCGCCGCGGCTTGGGTCGCTGCTGGCACAGGTGGACATGTAGTAGCTGAACGAGACAAAATCGACCGTATTTTTGAGGTCTTCCCGATCTTGTTCGGTAATGTTGAGCTCGATACCTTTTTCGTGGAGCATGCGTAGGAAATATCCGGGGTAGGTTCCACGAACGTGCACGTCGCCGAAGGTAAAGTTCGCGTGTTCGGCGTGCAGGGCGGCGAGCGCATCCTGGGGCGATGGTGTGAGCGGATATGTTGGCATTGCTAAAATCATGCAGCCAATCTGGGCTTGAGGTACGAGCTCACGGGCAGCACGGGTAGCGCGCGCTGAGGCGACAAGCTCATGATGAATTGCTTGGTAGAGGTCTTGCTTACTCAGCTGTTCTTTGGGGGTGTTAATACCGCCAGACATAAACGGTAAGTGCAGTACCGAATTGATTTCGTTGAAGGTGAGCCAGTATTTTACGCGGTGGCCGTAGCGTTCAAAGAGTACCCGGCAGTATCGTTCGTAGAAGTCGATAAGATCGCGACTTACCCAGCCGTTGTATTGTTCTGCAAGGTAAAGCGGTGTTTCGTAGTGGCTGATAGTGATGAGCGGTTCGATGCCGTATTTTTCAAGTTCATCAAGCACACGGTCGTAGAAGGCGAGGCCTTCCTCATTTGGTTCTGTTTCGTTACCGTTTGGGAAGACACGTGACCAGGCGATGGAGAACCGGAATACTTTGAACCCCATTTCCGCAAGGAGTGCGATGTCTTCGGGGTAGCGGTGGTAGAAATCGGTGCCCTCAAGTTTGAGGTTATCGGGCGTGGGCGCAGCACTTCGTGGGTTTAGCCCTCCGTGAGGAAGTACATCCTGAATACTGGGACCCTTGCCGCCTCCATCCCAGGCACCTTCACACTGGTTGGCTGCGGAAGCGCCTCCCCACAGAAAATTTGGGGGAAACGCGCCGTGCAGGTGGGGTTTGATGATGGGCAGCGATTGGGTGTCATGCGTGAAATGCTGGTCTTGATGCATGGGGCTCTTTCGTAGATGGCGGACAGTTAATGCTTAGATGGGGAATATGTATATGGCGGATAGAACACATCGCCGTTGTTGTACAACAACCCTAACAGTTTTAGCGCATATTCCTGCAGGGATGAGCAGTAAGATTACGGAAGATGGCTTAAGTTTCAGTGCTAGAACCTTGGTGCATCGGCTTTGTTTACGCCACGCTGTATCGGGTGCTTTTGGGTGTGCAGGCAGCCTGCAGAATGTCGGCAGAAATAAAAAGTTCTGGGCGCTGAATCTTAGAAAAGGATTCAGCGCCCGGAGCTTATGTGGCTGAATTAGACCGGAAGAGCTTAGCGAGCGCTCACTAGGGTGTAGCGTATCCGAGAGCGAATAGCCACGCGGTGCCCACAACACCCCAAATAATAATATTTACGAGCGAAGACAGGAAGCCCAGCTTGAACCATTCGCCCACACTGAAATACCCCGATCCGTAGTACACCCCTGCCGGTCCAGAGGCATAGTGAGTGATACCGCCGATAAGGTTGCCAGTAAAGCCGAGGAAAAGTGCGGCGAACATTGGGGGAGTACCCGCCGAAATTGCTGCCCCCAGGAACACAGCATAGAGGGCGACAATCTGCGCGGTGTTAGAAGCAAACATGTAGTGAATGTAGAAGTACACCAGAATCAGAATGCCGAAGGCGAGCGGCCAGGACATACCCGCAACGCTGTACGCGGCGCGATCGCCTACCCAATCAACAACCTTGAGCTTCTTGAGCTGATCCGCCATGCCCACAAGCACCGCGAAGAAAATGAGGGTGGACCAAGCACTGGAGTTATTCGCCATATCTTTCCAGGTGAGCACCTTAGTCACGAGAAGAATTGCAATGCCGAAGAAAGCTGCACTGGTCGCGCTAATACCCCAGGACGTGCCGCCAATCCATAGGGCTAACAGCAGTACGAAGGTACCAAGCATAATCCATTCCGACACGCTTAAGGGGCCCATCTCGGCAAGCTCTTTGCGTGCATGGTCGGGAGCATCAGGGGTGTGCTTGATGGTCGGCGGGTATACCTTCGAGATAAACCAAGGCATAATAGCAAGGGCAATCAGGCCGGGGGCTAACGCGGCAAGTGCCCAAGTGCCCCAGTCCAGGTGCAGACCTTTTTCTTGAGCAAATTTTTGAGCCAGCGGGTTACCAGCCATTGCCGTCACGAACATTGCGGCGGTGATGGTATTAACCTGCGCCTCGGTCATGAGCAGATAAGAGCCTAGCTTGCGGCGTTTCTCGGGGGTCTCGTTGGTAGAGCCATTCACCTCAGCAAGAGAGCGAATAATCGGGTAAATCACGCCACCCGCGCGAGCCGTATTTGAAGGAGTAGCCGGTGCAAGCACGAGATCTGTGATCGCCATACCGTAAGAAAGCCCGAGAGAAGACTTACCGAGCATACGCACGAACAATAAGGCGATGCGCTTTCCTAACCCGGTAATGAGGAACCCATCGGCGATAAAGAACGCGGCAACAATAATCCAGATTGAGTCGTTGCCGAAGCCTTTAAGCGCTTCTTCTTTCGCGTTCATGGTACCGGTGATCATTGCAGCGCCGAGACCTATAAGCGCCACTGATGGGGTTGGCAGCGGCTGGAAGATAAGGCCTAGGATAGTACCGGCAAAGATAGCGAGCATATGCATGCCACGTGGTTCCACCCCTGAGGGTACGGGAATAAACCAGATGGCTATAGTAATGGCGAGAATCACCGCAACTTTGACGATGAGAGCAGTATTAGCCTGCTTGGGTTTTTCGGGAGGTTGCGATTGCTCATTGCGAGCGGTGGCATCGGGTTCGGATGCCGAGGACGATTGGCTCATGTCCGTACTCCTTTGAAACGAAACTTGATAGGCGCACACGTGCAGTGTGCATACGGTTTCGTCAGCGTTCTTATGCTGTGAATGTGTTGGTATCTGATGGTTTGTGTGGGAATACCGTTCAGACGTTTTAAGTTTACGTCTAGACTCACCTTTCAGAAAAGGGTTGCCTGCAAAAACACAGGGCTGCCTTGGTTTCCCTTACTTTCGCTGAACAGTCGGGAATGATGCGCCAACCCGGTAGAATAAAATCCGTGGAAATCCTTCGTGAACAAGGCCCAAAATCCGGTGAACTTCTGATGCACCACGACGATACCGTGGCAATGCTGCGCGAGGTCGCAGCGGGAAAACGCACCGCAACCCTGCGTATCTACCAACCGAACCCTACCGTCGCTTTCGGTCGTCGCGATGAGCTCAATCCAGGATTTACCGCCGCCGCGCAGGCATGCCGTGATCTCGGGTACGACATACTCGTGCGTAAAGTAGGCGGTCACGCGGCCGCCTACCACACCGGCTGTCTCGTCATCGATCATTTTCAGCCCGCCGAAGACGCAAAAACCGGCAACAACCTGCGTTACAAACTCTTCGGAGAAATGTACGCCCAAGCCCTGCAACTCGTCGGGGTGGATGCGGCAGTCGGCGAAATCCCCCAAGAATACTGCCCGGGTGAATACTCCGTATACGCCCGACTAGGCAGCGAACACTCTGGGGAACGCATCAAACTTGTGGGGACCGCACAGCGCGTTATTCAGGGTGGCTGGTGGTTCAGCACCGGAATCGTTGTATACAATTCGGCATCTCTACGCGAGATTACCTCGCGAGTATATGATGCTCTTGGCATGCCTCTTAACCCTGCAACTGTAGGTGCCGCTGAAGACGCAAACCCCGCTCTGCTTATGGAAGACCTCGAAGACGCGATTTTAGAGATTTATGCACAGAACGGCTTCAAATAGCCGTTATGCACCAAGGTAGTGTTCCCGCCTTATGTCCGCTAAAACTATCGGCGGTTCCCACATAATCCCTGCAGCTGCACGGCACCCCTAGCGAGACAATAAAGACAAGTTCACCGTAGACTGGTAATACGACCGCCCTCACACCTCAAGGAGAGCATATGCGCTGGGGACAAATCCAAGACGACAAAGGCCGCCGCGCCGTCTGCATGCACGAAGAAACCATCTATGAACTCCCCGCAAAACTCTCACCCCTACTCCAGTTCTACAGCCGTTACCGCACCAACTTCGGCAACCCTGCCAACGCGGTGAGTATCCTCCGTGAAAACGGTGCTACAACACTAGGGCACGGCGAAGAACTCTGGAATACCCTACCTTTCGTACGACCGCTGGACCGCCCTGGAAAAGTCCTTTGTGCCGGGCTCAACTACCGCGATCATGCCGAAGAAATGGGACTCGAAATCCCAAAATATCCCACCATCTTCACGAAATATCCGAATGCGCTCATCGGTCCCAATGAAGAAATTCAAATGCCTTCTGCAAACGAAACCGGAAGCACAAAAATAGACTGGGAGGTCGAACTTTGCCTTGTTATTGGGCAAAAGATGCGCCGGGTAAATGAAAAAGATGCGCTCGCTGGACTGTTGGGGTACACCATTCTTAACGATGTTTCGGTGCGCGACTGGCAGGGACGTACCAGCGAATGGTTTCAAGGTAAAAACTGGGATAGCATGACACCGTTTGGTCCCTATATTGTTGCGACGGACGAACTTGACCCGACTCGCGGATTAGAGCTTACCTGCGAAGTTGACGGCGAGGTACGTCAGCACGGTAATACCTCTGACATGATTTTTACTTCTGCACAGCTTATCTCATATATTTCGCAGTTCATGACCCTAGAACCGGGCGACCTCATCGCTACCGGAACTCCCGCCGGAGTAGGGCTTTCGTTGCACCCACGGAACTGGCTTAAGCCTGGGCAGACTCTAGTAACCCGCATTGAAGGAATTGGCGCTATCAGTAACAGGTGCTCGCAGCCTTATAGCGGATAACACAAGGTTTATTCAGATGGCTGGGTAAACGCTGCAAAAAAGTGCAGTACCGTATGGTCTGCGCGTTCGTTCCTGGCTTTGTATTTAAGGTGCCTGCATTCTCACCCATGTAAAGGAGAGGATGCAGGTACTTTTTGTTGACCTGAAACCTTTGTGCGGGATAGGGGTGTTAGGAAACGTAACCTAAGGTTTGGCGGAGAAGGGTGCCTGCTAGAGTGAGAATAGACGGAACGATGGGGCACATAGTCTAAGAGGACTGTGACGTCTTGGGACAGCCTATATTTCATGTAAAGGAGGAAAACGCCTAGTCAGTACGTTAATGTCACAATTTGGTGAGAAGTTTGTAGCGTATTGACCTATAAAAAGGTGTTTATATAAAATTATGTTTATGGATAACGGTTCAGGTCAGACGGAACCACGAGACTGGGAACAAGAATTCGGCGCATCCGTAGCAATTTTCTCAGCGCTCGCTAATCCGTTAAGACTTGCGATTGCACACCATTTGGTGGAGCGTCCACATAGTGTGAGCGAATTGCATACCTGCTTGGGTATTTCGCAGCCGCTCGCCTCGCATCATTTGCGCATCCTTCGAGAGGCGCATGTTGTTGAAGGGGAGCAGCACGGCAGAACCACTATCTACAAATTGTTAGACCACCACATCAGTCACATTGTGAAGGATGTGCACGAACACACGAAACACACCGGCGATTAGCTCGGTTTATCTGAGGAGAGATCATGACCACCGTTGCACCCCACCGTCATTCCGAAAGCCATGCACATACCCACGGACCTGCATGTGGTCACCAGGCAGTCATTCACTTAGATCACGTAGACTACCTGCATGACGGGCACGCACACCGCGAGCACGAAGGACACTACGATGAGTGCAACGTATGCTCATGTGGTAACTGCTCTGACCTGTGCGTCAACTGCACCTGCGATAATTGCACCTGCCCGACCTGTAACCATGCGGTTTGCGAATGCGCGCACTGTAATGATTCTTGCGCCAACTGCGCATGTGATGACTGCGCATGCCCCACATGCCAGCACGCAGCGTAAGCAATTTTTTAGACTATAAACCCGCCCGGCGTACTCTATGAGGATGCGCCGGGCGGGTTTTGTATAAGGGTCTCTGTTGTATTCAAAGCATATAGGGCGTGTGTCATTGTGTGCGTTATCTAAATATAGTCTTTTGGGGCAATTCTTAAGAGTGGTTCTGTGTGGAAGTTGAGTTTTTAAATGTAAACTCGAAAATCTAATATCTTTAATGTTCTGGATAAAATCCACAGAGTTGTTTATTAATAAATGGTTATATATGTCGCGTGTGAATCGCTAAATATTTTGAATCATCGTAGAGTAATAGATATGACTTCTTCTGAGTCCATTTAGTACGTGCGAATAAGCTGTTCCATCGGAGGAATGGCGCATGGAACGTGTGGTTTTCAGAATTGGTCTTATCTTATTCACCCAGCCACAATTTTTTGAGGATGTGTTCATCGATGAATACTCGTACCCCTGGTTTGTCTCGTCGTGCCTTTATGAGCGTTTTGGGCGTTTCTGGTTTGCTGTGTTGCTATCTGCGTGTGGGGAGGGTGCGAAACCTGCTGGAGCGGCTACTGAGAGTTCGAGTTCTTCTAGCGCGGAAGGTGCTGGTGCTTCCAGTTCTGCTTCTGTTTCCTCAAGTGAGAATCCATCGCCGTCGTCGAGCACATCGCCGCATTATTCGGGGAACTCGAAAGCTCCGGAGGGGGAGTATCGCCCTGCGGATTTTTACGGTCCTGCGCAGAATGTTCCGAAACCGAAGACGGAGGAGGGGTATACGAACGCTTCCTTAGAGGGGATGACTAAGTCGGTAAAAGCCTGGACGGATGGCGTAACTACGGGCTTCAGACTGGGGACTTCAAAGAGGCCTATAAATATATCAGTAAGAACTTCACAGATGAACAGAAGACCTATGATTTTGATACTCGTCTTTATAAAAAGGGCGGCTGGATTGTAGGTGGAGATGTGCACGGCTACGAGTTCCATGGTGAGCCTATTAACCACGGCGGTGGTAAATATAAGTGGAAGTTCTTCATGGCTTGGCCACATCTCATCTATATTGAGGCTGATGGAGAGCACTATAAGGAAGTTATTAATAAAGATTACGAGAATAACTGGTATATGATGACTCTTCACCATGATGGGAATCGGTGGCTTATCGATAGCGTTGAGTTCTTGGATATGAAGGGTGAGAAGAATGATGAATAGAGCTCTTCCACGCCTAATGATTACATCATTGGTATGTGCCTCACTTTTTCAAGGTGTTCCGGTTATGGGTGATCCTCTCTGCGGTAATTCGGATGCTTCACTATGGTGTTCAGAGCAGGAGATATCTCAAAGCCAACAGTGGCGCGGCGGGGGACAAGCGCCAGAGCAAAATACAGGCCAGTATCCAAATGCCGATCTGTACACGTCTCAGGAGAATAATGAACGTCGGCAAGATGAGTGGACGAGGTGGTATCGGGAGCATCATCATGGGAATCTTGGGTTCGCTCACGATAAAAGTGGTGCTAATAAGTCGTTTAGATTTGATGTTGCCAATGATGGTTCGTACTGTGTTAGTCGGGATGGGCGTGTAGGCCAGTATAAAGAATTTACTGATGATGGTCAGGCTAAACCTGTTGGGGAGACAATTACGAATCATATGTTCGGTGATACCTGCACCCTGAACGACCCGGAAGCAGTACAGCAAGCCCAGGGTGAGTACGAACGGATTATCGCCGAGATGCGCACCCATTTGCTGGAGTTGATCCCGGCGCACCCGCACCTGACTTTGGATAGTGCGCATCCACCACATACGAGTAAGGGTGAGGAAACGAATTTCTACACCACTCTAGAAGGCAGTTCTAATATTTTTGAAGGGGATTTGCCGATTGGACGCACTAGGATTCGGGCGGTTCCGGTGGCGTATCGGTATGAGTATGGAGACGGGCACGACCTAAAAACACATAGTGCTGGTAACCCGGTGTCTTCACAGTATTCTGGTCAATCCTTGCATGAGACGTCGACGAGTTATGTGTATCCGATGGTGGGGAATTTTCATGCGTATGTCACGGTGAGGTATGCGGGTCAGTACAGTATTGATGGTGGGCCGTGGCAGTTTTTCGGGACCGAGATCATCCGTATTAGTGAGCCGGTGCTGGTGCGGGTGTGGGAGTCTGAGGTGCACTCGGTGGGGAAGACCTGTCGTGAGGACCCGGGGGCGAAAGGGTGTCCGGGGCATGCGGAGGAGCCTGATGTGGGGAATCCGAATCCGCAGTTGCGTAAGGTGGATGTGTATACGGGTCAGCGGTGGCATTTGGATGATGTGGGGGTGGGGGATAGTGAGGGTCGGTTGCACCCGACCTGGCCCAACATGTAAACAGATCGTCAGTATATAAAGAGGAATACCTCACATATAAAAACTGTTTTATTGTACAGAAGAAAGTCTCGTATACTCCCTGTCGTAAAAATTAGTATGACACTACCAAAATGTTGATAAAAGGTTGAACTTTTCGCTAAACATAAAGATTTGGTTACAATTTCCGAATATCTTTGAAGTTCGCTTACAGATAAGGCTAATGTTAGAAGTGAGGTAGTTCTGAAGGGTTACCTTGGGCAACAAAACTTCCGGGTTGCTCTTATATCGCACCGCACAACACGATTATTAGCGATTTCGCTAAAAACGCTATGTCCTGAAGATTTAGCTCTGACGCTAGGAACAGGACATAGCGTTTTTGTATATCCGGGGGAAGCAGAATATAAACTGGCCTCCTGAGCTGTTGAAATAAGAAGCATTACAAACATAGGGCTGTGGGTACAGCATCTTGCGATGCCGCCCCATAGCCCTATGGTTCTAACGGAGTAAAGCTTTACCGAGTGGCCCGCTCTAGAAGCTGCAGTACGTTCTGGAAGGTATGTCCGGTTGCTTCGGTCATACCCTGCTCACAGGTTCGGTTTGAGGACGCATATGCGGCGAACTCGTGCTCGTTTAGCTCAGCAGTTTCGGCACGGGTAGCGCTCTGCGTGAGCTCGGGGTGCAGCATACCGCGGTCACCCGCGTAACCACAGCATCCCCAATTCTTGGGAACGTACACCTGCTCACTCATAGCGTTTGCAATCTTCTCGAACGCTGGCTGCACACCCAAGTGAGTCATCGAGCAGGTAGGGTGCAGCGCCAGTGATGGTAGGGGAGCAGACACCGTGAGCTTAGGCAGCAGCGTATCGGCGGCGAACTGCACCGAGTCAATAAGCTTCAACTGGGCGTAATCTGCTTCACCTGCCCCTAAACCCTGCGTGATTTTATGCTCCACAGCGGCTGCAACTTTCGCGCGCATCACCTCAAGGCCCTCAGTGCACGAGGAAGCATCGCACACAATCGGGATGCGCCCACCGTCGGTCGCCTGCCACAGTGCCTTGAGTACGCGGTCACTCATAATTGAGTAGCCGTCTGTGTACCCCTTGGACTTCCACGGCGTGCCACAGCACATTTGATCGATACCTTCGGGAACCCGGTATTTCACACCCGCACGTTCACAGAGGCGAATAAACGCCTGGGTCGCATTCACCGGGTCGTGCTTACCTTCACCATCAACACCGCCGAACATGGCGTTCACGCAGGCAGGGAAGAACACGATATCGGGGGTTGCTTCCGCATGAGGAACGCGTGGCGCGCCACCGGCAGAAAGCCCCTTCTTATAGGCGGGCACCATATCGTCACCGAAGAGTTTACGACCAATATCGGTGGCTCCGCGTACCACCGGGAACGGCAGCATTTTCGCGACCGTGAGAGCCTTACCTGCCACTTTATCGACCGCACCCCAGTGTTTCGAGGCGAATTTCCACCCGGCGGCACCGAGGGCATCCTGGTTCTCGGCACGCAGACGGCGCACCAAGTCACCCGTGTTGATCAGTACCGGGCAGCGCGTAACGCACATGCCATCTACCGCGCAGGTATCTACGCCGTAGTATTCGTATTCTTGGCGTAGGCGTTCGGCAAGTTTAGTATCACCATTAGCCTCTGCCGCAGCGATTTCGCGGCGTAGCACAATGCGCTGGCGCGGGGTCAGCGTCAAATCTTTGGACGGGCACACCGGCTCGCAGTACCCGCATTCCACACACCGATCGACTTCTTCTTCAACGGTTTCGGCAACTTTCAGATCGGTGGCATAATCGGTGTCTTCGTCGGCAAGAACCACACCCGGGTTCAGGAAACCTTTCGGGTCGATCAGGCGCTTAATCTCGCGCATGACCTCAAAGAGCTCGTCACCGAATTGGCGACGTACAAACGGCGCCATAATACGCCCGGTTCCGTGCTCTGCCTTGAGTGAGCCGTCAGCATCCAGAATGAGCTGTACCATTTCCTCGGTGAAGTCGCGGTACCGCACAAGCTGCTTGGCGTCGCGGAACTGTTCGTTGAGCATGAAGTGAATATTGCCGTCTTTGGCGTGCCCGAAAATCACCGAGTCCTGGTAACCGTGGGCATCAAAGAGGGCCGTCAAATCGCGGCAGGTAGCACCAAGTACATCCACCGGGACCACCACATCCTCAAGCAACGCATTCGTACCGGTGGGGCGGTTGCCCGCAACCGTGGTGTACAGTCCGCGACGTGCAGCCCAGAGCGCATTACGCTCAGAAAGTTTGCTGGTCATTTCGACCGGCGACACCACCGGGAGAGCATCAAACATAGGTGCGGCAGATTCGGCAAGATCGGTGAGCTCCTGCTCAGAGTTGCCCTGAAATTCCACAAGCAGAGCCGCATGCTCACGCACATCAATAGCAGCAAGAGCCTCCGCCGCCTGCCCGGTACGCTGTGCTACGCGAATACTGGTGGCGTCCATGAGCTCAACTGTCGCCAGGTGGTTAGCCACAAGTTCGGGCACCGAACGGGTAGCCTCCAGCAGGTTATCGAACACGAGCAGACCGGTTGAAACGAATTTATGAATGGGCAGAGTGCGGTAGGTTGCAGACGCCACGAACCCGAGCGTTCCTTCAGAACCGATCAGAAGATGCTGAAGAATATCAACCGGGGTGCTGTAATCCAGCAGGGAGTTTACGCCGTAGCCCATGGTGTTCTTCATGGAGTATTGCTGACGAATGCGCGCAACCGACTCCGGGTTTTCGACCACGCGCTTGCGCAGGCGCAGCAGCCCTTCGTGAATCTCGGGTTCGAGGGTGCGCAGGCGGGCATCGGCGTCGGGCGCAGAAGTATCAATAACGGTTCCGCTGGGGAGCACGAACACCATAGATTCCAGCGTGTTGTACGTGTTGAACTCGGTGCCGGAAGACATGCCCGATGAGTTATTAGCGACAACCCCGCCGATAGTGCATGCCGACCATGAAGCCGGGTCAGGCCCGAGCTTATACCCGTAGGGCGCCAGCATATTATTGACCGCCATCACTGTGGCGCCGGGCTGAACACGCACCCTCTTGCCGCCGTCAAGCACCTCAATTTTCTTGAAGTTACGGCGGGTATCAACCATCAGTCCATCGCCGCTTGCCTGACCGGATAGAGACGTGCCGCCCGACCGGAAGGTGAGCGGCAAGTTGAAGGCGCTGGCGGCACGGAAAATATCGGCAACCGCCTCCGCAGAGTCGGGGCGTACGATTCCAGCGGGTACCAGCAGGTAATGCGAGGCATCGTGTGAGATAGCGAGCCTGTCAATTTCTTTGACGCTGGAATCGAGGGCGTGCGCGCGGGTTTCGGCGAGCATGTGCTCAAGGGCATTGGCGTAGGGGGAGTTCAGAGCTTCGGATGTATTGGATACAACTGTCATGGACCTTAATCTCCTTACCGGTGTAGGTATAGTTCTCTTCCTATCCTTCCAGTATGTGCTTTTGCACACGTTATGTCTGCTTAGCTTTGGCTAGGCTTACACGCCGAAATACACGTTTTACTGAGGCATTATGACGGGAAACTATCGTTGATATTGTGTCCACCCTGAGCCGTTACCTGAAAATTTGCTGTGAACGCCGTAGAATGGTGATGTCCGTGCACCTGTACAGTGCGGATTAGTCTGCGCGGCTGCGCCTATCCTGGCCCCGTACGCTGGGGGAGTGGGCCCCGTGCCTAACCTAAAGGAGACACATGTCTGCCGCTGAACTGTCAGCACCTATTAAGATCAGCGTATCCGGTGAGGAGCGCGAGGTTACTGCCGCCACCGCCGCTGAGCTCTTTGCGGATAATGCGAAGATTGTGGTTGCCCGCGTGAATGGCACGCTGGTTGACCTTTCTCACAAGCTGTCTGAGGGAGATACCGTTGAGCCCGTTTTCATTGACGAACCCGATGGCTTGAATGTGCTGCGCCATTCTGCGGCGCACGTGATGGCGCAGGCGGTGCAGGAATACCGCAAAGACGCGAAGCTGGGCATTGGTCCCTATATTACCGACGGCTTCTATTTTGATTTTGATGTGGCTGAGCCCTTCACCCCCGAGGATCTGAAGAAGATTGAGAAGTCGATGATTAAGATCGTCAAGTCGGGCCAGCTGTTTCGCCGCCGCGTGGTCACCCACGATGAAGCGGTTGAAGAGATGAAGAACGAGCCGTATAAGCTAGAATTACTTTCGCTCAGTCAAGGCCCCGGGTCGGGCGCTGATGCCGCAGAGGGTGCCTCGGTTGAGGTGGGTGCTGGCGAGATTACGATTTATGATAATGTACACCCGAAAACCGGTGAGGTGCTGTGGAATGACCTGTGCCGTGGTCCGCACCTGCCGAATACTAAGCTGATTGCTAACGGTTACGCGCTCATGCGTGCCGGTGGCGCGTATTGGCGCGGTTCTGAGAAGAACCCTATGCTTCAGCGTATTTACGGTACCGCCTGGCCCACGAAGGATGAGCTGGTGGAGTATAAGCACCGTATTGCTGAGGCTGAGCGCCGCGACCACCGCCGCCTGGGCAAGGAGCTTGACCTGTTCTCGTTCCCGAAGAATATTGGTCCCGGCCTGCCGGTGATTCATCCTAAGGGCGGCGTTATTAAGCGCGAGATGGAAGATTATGTGCGCGCCCGCCATATTGCTGAGGGCTTCCAGTACGTGAGCACCCCGCATATCTCGAAGGAAGACCTGTTCTACACGTCCGGGCATCTGCCGTATTATGCGGACGGCATGTTCCCAGCGATGGAGCTCGATAACGGCAACTACCGTTTGAAGGCCATGAACTGCCCCATGCATAACGAGATTTACCGTTCGCGTGGGCGTTCGTACCGTGAGCTGCCGCTGCGTTTCTTCGAGTTCGGCACCGTGTACCGTGACGAGAAGTCGGGCGTGCTGCAGGGCTTAACCCGCGTGCGCATGATTACGCAGGACGATTCCCACTCGTATGTGACGAAGGAGCAGGCACCCGATGAGGTGCGGCACCTGCTGAATTTCATGCTGAGCCTGCTGGAAGATTTTGGTATGACGGACTTCTACCTGGAGCTTTCGACCCGCGACACTGAGGGCGATAAGAAGGATAAGTTTATCGGCACCGATGAGCAGTGGGAGCAGGCTACCGCCGTGCTGGAGCAGGTGGCGAAGGAGACCGGCCTTGAGCTGGTGCCTGACCCGGGTGGGGCTGCGTTCTATGGCCCGAAGATTTCGGTGCAGGCGAAGGACGCGATTGGCCGCACCTGGCAGATGTCTACCGTGCAGTATGACTTCAACCAGCCCAGCCGGTTTGGTTTGGAGTACCAGGCTGCGGACGGTTCGATTCAGGAGCCGGTGATGATTCACTCGGCCAAGTTCGGTTCGATTGAGCGCTTCCTGGGCGTGCTGACTGAGCACTATGCGGGTGCGTTCCCGGCATGGCTCTCGCCGGTGCAGGTGATTTGCGTGCCTGTGGCGGAGGCTTTTAACGACTATATGACTGAGATTGCGGATAAGCTGCGTGAGCAGGGTGTGCGCGTTGAGGTTGATTACGGTTCGGACCGGTTTACGAAGAAGATTCGTACCGCCTCTACCGAGAAGGTGCCGTTCATCCTGATTGCTGGCGGTGAGGACGCGGAGGCTGGTGCAGTCTCATTCCGCTTCCGCGGCAACAAACAAGAGAACGGTGTGCCCGTTGATGAGGCGGTGGCACGTATTGTCGACCACATTCGGAACAGGGTAAATGAAGACCCGAAGCCGAGCGAGGAGGGGATATACTAGTAGATATTAATAAGTACTGGTGGATTTAAATAGACCAGACCCATTAAATAAAAGCAGGATTCCATAACATGATAGGAAAATAATATGAGCTTAGAAAATATAATAATCGGACGCTACGAAGCTGAAGGGGAACTTGAAGGTCTTAGTAAATATTTTCTAGATACTGGTGTATCTAAGAGAATTCTAGGTACGCAGTCAGGACAGGGTAAATATTTAGTGCTGGGAAGAAAAGGGTCCGGCAAGAGTGCACTTTCTTTGCATCTCAAAAATTTATTAGAAAAAGATAATAAAAATATAATAGAATCAGACATGGATCAGAGTCTTTATACAATTATATCGAATAAATCAGAGAATTTTGGCGATTTGACTTTAGATTATATATGGAAATTTGTAATATATGTGAAGATGGCTCAAAAATTATTAGATGATGATAAAATTTCAAAATCTTCACAGAGAAGGATTTATGTTTTACTTCAAGATTTAAATATAAAAAAGCATAAAAGCATCCTTAGTAAAATAGTAGGATTCCTTAAATTTAAGCTTAGTGCGGGATTTTCTAAGGTTGCAAGTGTGTCTGCTGAGGTATCTCAAAATAATTCCCCAGAATATTTGTATGACTATGAAATTCTTAATAATTTTGAAACAATAATTAAGTCTGAAGTTGCAAATAATAATGTTCATGTTCTTATTGATAAAGTAGATGAGAGGTGGCGTGGTAATGAGAATGATAAGGAATCTATACTATCTTTGTTGGAAGCTGTTCGTTCAATAAACACAGATCGAGAATTTAAACGTTCTTACACTAAATGTCCTCCAGTTATACTGTTTCTGCGTACAGATATTATGGATAACTTAAATTCTAGTAATCTCAATAAAGTCACACAAGATACTGAGTCAATTGAATGGGATAAAGAAGGTCTTGTGCAGGTCATAAATAAGAGAATTAAGGCCAGTGATACAAAATATGAGATATGGGATGATGTTTTTGATAATTCCTATATTCGAGACAAGAAAGAAAGTGATAAGTATATTTATGAACGTACTATGAACCGACCGAGGGATATGATAGCCTTTGTTAGATTCTCTTTAGAGGAGGCTAATCGTGAAGGTCACGTAAGGATTCTAACTAAAGATATACTCAGTGCTGAATATAAATACGGTAAATATATGTATGGTGAACTAAAGGATGAGATTGGGACAACATTTGGCGCTGATGAATTTGAATGGGGTATGGGAATATTGAAAAACATAAAGCATCGCTATTTGACTTTAGAACTATGGAGAACAAATGCTCAAGAGATATATAACTTGGATAAGTCTACAGCAGAAAATATTTTTAAAATATTTATTGAATCTTCTATTATTGGAAAAACTTCAAAAGGGGGAGTTAATAAAGAAGGTAAAAGTGGTGGAACTCAATATATTTATGCTTATGATGAAGTAGGAGGAAGGGTTGATTATTCTGAGAAAGACCAGTTTTGTGTTCACCTCTCTCTCGTGAAATATCTAGGATTAACTAGTAAGAAAACTAAACCAAGACCGAAAGAATAAGAGTTGTTTATCTGGGTTGATTTTTAGCTGTAGATTATCCCAATAAATAAATCTTACTGTTTCTCGAAAAGTCTTCGTCGAGTTTCATGACCGTATAGGTGCGTGCCACCTGCACGCCTACACGGTACTTAATCATGAGACGTGCCAGACGCTCACCATCAATTATCACTAGAGACAGACCGCCGCCAAAATTTTGAGCGTACTCTCGTGCGCCCGATGTAAAAGAGTCAGAGGCAATATATACATCCTGTGTTGCTACTTGTCATTGCGACGGTGCTGTGGACTGTGGGGAGTGTGGAACGAACCTGTCTTAACTCTGCCTTCAGCTCGTCCGGAATGCGGCGTGACTCGATAGCCTTCGTGATCGCCATGCGAAGTGCCACCGCTGGTAAACCCGGCGAATCGGTACTGTCGGAACTATAGGCGAGCGCGAACCAGGGGAGAGCAACGTGTTCCTGGCGAGCCAGCGCCTCCGTAAAGTACCAGGCAACAGCAACCCGAACATAGTACGCTTCGCTGCCCGCCAACGCTGCGACTGCCCGCAGATGCTCCGGCGAAAAAGACTCGGTGCCCAATAGCGACATCAGCACCACCACGCCTAGACGTTGCACATACACGCGATCATCAACCAGCCAGTCGAGGCAGACCCGCTCCAGCTGCGGCAGGCTGGCTGCATTGCGGCCTTTCACACAGGCTGGGGAGACGGCATCCGTAAGAGTCCAGTTCGTCATATATGGAAGGAAACCGGTAATTTCCGTATGCCAGGTGGCAAAGTCGCGTTCCTCATTCAGAAGCAGCACATGCAGCAGGTCTTCTTCCTGAAAATCATGCGGAATCGCCGCCTTAAACTCCGTGACTTCCTGCGGATGTTCACGCAGCAGCTTCTTAGCAAGCCTGCGTAGCGCGGGCATGCGCACGCCTAAAATCCGCGCAGGATCAACCGTGGGAAGCAGCTTCGCTGTGAACTCCGCCAGTTTTGGTTCGGCAAGCTCGCGGACTGCCTGAGAGATTGAAGAACTCATAGTTCTAGTCTCTCAGATGCGGCTATTCTCTATAACGTACTGGTCTGGACCAAACCCCCGAAGCAAACCAAAGCTACCGAACGGCGAGTGTCCCCAAGCGAGGTAAGCGGCATCCACAGATACCTGCAGAAAACCGATATGATGGCTACAGAAGGTTCGCACGTGAACCGACAATTCACGGCAGACCTGCTTCAACGAAGAGCATGTAAGGACTGGGCAGTATGGCAGAGGCAAACGGTACAAAAACACCACACACCCGTACCGTACCCGAGCCTGACAGCACTACCTCCGCCGATACGGTAGTTGACCACCCACACAATGAACGCCGCCCTAAGATTACCCGCGGCGAAGAAGGACTCACCGAATGGGAGCGCCGCACCGATAAACCGCTTTTTATCGCCTCGCTCCTTTACCTTATCGCCTACGCTGCGCCCATTGTAAGCACACGCATTAGCGCACCACTGGACGGCATCCTCAATATTTTTCAGATGATCCTGTGGGCGCTTTTCGCGGTCGATTATTGTGTGCGGCTCTACCTGGCGCCCCGGCGTATCTACTTCTTCACGCATAACCTGATGAACCTCGCCATTGTGCTTCTGCCAGCCTGGCGTATTGTGAGTTTCTTGGCGATGCTCCACATGACCGCCAATCGCCAGTACAAACTGCTCTCAGAACTGGCCGTTAAACTCTTCGGGTACACACTGATCTTCGTGATCATGGCGTCCCTTGCTATCTTCTCCATTGAGCAAGGTGCCCCAGGTGCCCTCATCAAAGATATCTGGACGGCGTACTGGTGGACTCTCGCAACACTGGCGACCGTGGGCTACGGTGATGTATACCCCGTGACCGTGCCCGGCAGGGTTATTGCCGTGGTTGTCATGATATACGGGGTTGGTCTGTTCGGCGTGATTACCGGTGCGCTTGCTACCTGGGTGATCGAAAAAATTAGCGGAGTCACTGAAGAAGACCACGCCGCAACGAAAGCCGATATTGAGGCACTTCACGCCGAAATCGCCGAGCTTAAGGCGATGCTCGCCATCCGTATGGGAGACGGCACGGTACACCATCCACCTGAAGAACTCACCCAGGAATTTCTTGCCTCTCACCGTAATCTATCCGCTGATACCGAGGAAGACGACCACGAGCCCGAACAACCGATGGAACTGCTGGAAGAGACTAAGCAGACGCTCACGGTGATTCGTCAGAAGATCGCGGTGCGCCTGGGGCGTGATTCAGATTAGAGCACACGTGAGCCGCTCGCGGAGTTAAATATACGGTTTAATAGGGGTATGAGCGAAAACCAGAATGCCCAGAATACGAACGTCACCGATGACTTCGAGCTGTCCGGCGTGCCCGATGCGTTCCAGCGACTCTGGACACCGCACCGTACCGCTTATGTAAGCGGCGGGCAGCAGGATCATACTGAGAAAACCTGCCCCTTCTGCACGGCACCCTCACGCAGTGATGAGGAATCGCTCATTGTTTATCGTGGAAAGCACGCCTTCGCTCTGCTCAACCTGTACCCCTATAATCCGGGGCATTTGCTCATCTGCCCGTACCGCCATATTCCGTTGTACGATCAGGCGAGTGAGGAAGAAACTCTCGAAATGGCGCGCCTGACTCAGTGTGCAATGCGTGTTTTGCGCGAAGTTTCCCATAATGACGGGTTCAATATTGGCATGAATCAGGGCAAAGTCGGGGGAGCGGGTATAGCCGATCATCTGCATCAGCATATTCTTCCTCGCTGGAGCGGTGACACCAATTTTCTGCCCATTATTGCCCACACGAAAACCATGTCTCGAACCCTTGATGACATGCGCCAGATTATCGCGGACGGGTTCGCTCACATGCCCGCATAGCCCCGCCTGAACGTTTCCGACAGTTATGTTACTTTGAAGGGTCATGAAACATTCACGTTAAGCCGCGTATGCAGGTATACTTCATGAGTGTTCCGAAGTCTTAACGCGACGTAAAAATACGCTCGTGACCTGATCTTTAATCGCAAAATTGCTCTTGAAATCCTCCACACTAAACCATCATCTGGTACATTAATGCTTTTAGCGTGTGCATGTGGCAGGATAGAGATAGCAACATCACCGCTTGAAGCGCTCTTCCGGCTTCAACATTAACCGCATACCAACCACTCTCGAAAGCTGGTTTGTTGATGACAACATCCGCCGCTGGGTACAAGCGTACCCTTTTATCTCTCGCTCTCACGGGCTGTATTTTAGCTACGCCTGGATGCGTGGCATCCTCTCCCATGAGCCACAGCGGCGGAAATTCCACGGCATCTGAGGACAACCGAAACTCCTATGACGACGCCAGCGGCAACCCGACGCCGACAGCGGAACCTTCCCCTGCCAAGATCAAGCCCAGTGGGCCTGCACTCTTGCCCAGCGGCGCTCAAGCTCCCCTGACACCCAGTGAACAGAACCGTTATGACAACGGGGAATTTGTCGCGGCTACCGAAGAGCACCCCGCGTATAACGTTCACGAGCCTGAATTCGACCCTAAGGTCAAAGAACAGGGTATTGAAGGGCCAGAAACGTTGCTTAAACGTCTCGCAAAATTCCATGAGTATGAGATTCTTGCAAACCACGAAATGACTGATGAAGAGTCGCTGCAATTCTTCACCAAAGACTATAAATTTACCGAGCGTCCTTCAACCTTTGACACCCGCACCCCCGAAGACCGCGGGGATACGCCCGAAGAGTCCATGAAGTTTGACGATATGACCTCGGCGGGGTATTGGCCTGTGAATCCACTCTATAAGGTAGAGATTCTAAGCTCGGAAAAAGTCGGTTCCGGGGACTCTGCCGAATGGGTGGTGACGTATTCCTACAAACGCAACCGCTACGCCTGGTATAACGAGGAAAGCCTGCAAAACAACAAAATCTACCGCAACCGCGGTATGAACCGAGAAATGAAAGCCACGTTCGTCTATGTGAAGGGCGAAGGCTGGAAAATCAAAGAACTCGAAGTTTTAAAGAAGCTTTCCGTCTCACTCAGCAGCGACGAATTCTTCAAGAATGAGGAGTACTAGCCTCAGAGGAAAACGGCAGCTCTATTCGCGTGTGAAAGGCAGGGTTACACTGAACGTATGAGGTACCCCAACCTGCTGGACTCAATTTTTGATGTTTCCACAGCAGTCGAACACGCGCATGCCCTTATCTGGCGTGATGTGCAGTGGCGTGAAAGGCAGCCTTTTCTGCGCCTTGAACCCATGGTGTTGGCGGATGCCTCAGGCGGCACAAGCATAAAACCCAGCGGTGATATTATGAGCGTTCCTGTGACTCCGGGTGTGTTTCTTGGACTGCGGCTTGCACTGGATGGCACCGGGAACCTCCAAAAGTTCTGTGCCGGATACACACGTGGCAATACAGAAACCGGGCAGATACAGCGTGTAGCGTGCCCACAGGGAAACCGCCTAGAGAGCGGGAAACAATGCGAATATTGCGCCGCGCATGACGAGTTCACGGCTCTGCATACCGCACATCTTTACGCGGGAACGCTGACACCCGGAATGCGCGCCTACGCGCAGCAACCTCACAGGCTTTATATCGCCACTTTTCCTGACGGAAGCTCTAAAGTCGGCACCAGCTCGCAACACTCAACACCGCGTCGTCTGGATGAGCAGGCCGTCGCCACAGCAACCTATATAGCCCAGGCGCCCGATGGGCTGCTGATTCGTGAAGCTGAGGATGCGGTAACTCGCATCGCCAATATTCCGCAGGTCAAACAGGTAGCGAGTAAATACCGAGCCTGGACTGAGCCGCTGCCCGGGGCTCAACTGCGGGCGGCGCATCAAAACACCGTGGAGCGCGCACATGAAGCACTTACCGAATCTAGGCTATTACCGCAGCTTACCGCCCTAGATGAATCCTGGGTTCCCTCCGTGGCAATGAACCGCCCTTACGCGGCGCTGCGTGCGCAAAACCCGGAACCACTCGACATATTCCCCAGCATCCTCAAAACCCGCGAAGCAGGTTTCTTCTGCACCGGAGCCGCAGGAAAATTCGTGACCGCTCACGTTGGAGACCCGGATGCCGCCGTGCTGATCAACACCGCAGAACTCGCTAACTATGTGGTGGAACCGGCAGATACCCTCAGCACCGTCACGGTACAGACCTCGCTTTTCTAGGTCGTCGCATCAAGACTCTCTGAAGAGACCTTATACAGAGGACTATCGTCGCATGCTTAGTGCTTATAGTCAGGGGAGCGGTATCCAGCCCGGTGTATAGCTGGTGCTGTGTTGCGAAGAACCCTCGCACAGGAATACACCACAAACGGTATAGAATGGTGAACATGTCAAAACCCCTAATTCGCCTTCTCGGACAGGGTATTCGCTACGCCAGCACGCTACGCGGCGGCGGATCAGCATTCCCCGGTCTCGTGATGGAAAAACTACACCCACGATTTGTTGCCGAAGAACTCGCCAAACTGCCCTATGGCGTCGTCGTCGTTTCGGGAACCAACGGCAAAACAACCACCACCAAAATGGCTGTGCAGCTCCTCGAAGCACAGGGACTCAAAGTCTTCACCAACCGCACTGGATCAAACTTCGTGCGCGGTGTGGCCGCGGCACTGCTTGGAGCCATGGATCTTAGCGGCAAACTCGACGCAGACATTGCCGTACTAGAACTTGACGAAGCCCACGCCGTTCACTTCGTCAAAGCCGTCAAACCAAACTACGCATTGCTACTGAACGTGCTGCGAGACCAGCTCGACCGATTCGGCGAAATTGACACAACCCGCCGCATGCTCTCCACTGTAGCTGAAGCCACCACTGATACTGTGGTGCTCAACCGGGAAGACCCGCGCATCCTCTCGCTTGCGCAATCCGTAAAAACCGGAACAAACATCAGCTACTTTGGACTCAACGAAACGCTGCGTTCCTTCTTCCCCTCGGACGACGAAATGCGCGCCGGAATCAATAACAACCGCGGCGAACTGCCCTCCGCAGACGTTACTCTCACCGCGTTCTCAGGTACCAGCGCAACCTTTGATCTTGCCGGTGAAACCTGCGAAGGAAACATTAACCTCTACGGCATTTACAATATCTACAACGCCGCAGGTGCCATTGCCCTCACCCGTGCGGTTCTGGGCGAAAAACTCAACAAACAAGCCCTTATTGACGAACTCGCTAAAATCACTCCGGCATTCGGCCGCGGCGAAACCCTCAACATCAATGGCCGCCCGCTGCAGCTTCTGCTTGTTAAGAACCCCAGCGGATTCCGCCTCTCACTCGCCAGCGCCAGCGCAGACGACTACGCCACCATGATCACCATCAACGACCAATATGCAGACGGCCGTGATGTCTCCTGGCTATGGGACGTAGACTTCGACTCGCTGAGTGACACCGGCGTAGACATGGTCTCAGGGGTACGCGCCTGGGATATGGCGCTGCGCCTCGAACACGACGGTGTACGAGTGGATGACGTCAACGAAAACCTCAGCGAAGCCCTCAGAAAATTCATCACCACCAGCGGTGACGCGCCCATGCGAATCTTCTGTACTTACACCGCAATGCTCGCCCTACGCGAAGAGCTCACCAAATTCACCGACGTCGAAAGGGTTTCGTAATGACCCACACCATTGCAGGAGAACCGGTTTCAAGCCCTAATAACGGCAAAACCCTGCGCATTCTTCAGCTATACCCCAAAGATATGAACATCTACGGGGACTGGGGAAACACCCTAGCGCTGGCACGCCGCGCACACGCCCATGGGTTCGACGTTGAAATTCTCGACTACAACCCCGGAGATACCTTCCCCGACGACGTCGATATTATTATCGGAGGCGGCGGCCAAGACTCCGGACAAACCGTAATTCAAGAAGACCTGCACGCCATAGGAGCCAAGCTCAAAAAGAATGCAGAAGAGGGCATGCCCATGCTCGTGATCTGCGGGCTCTACCAGCTCTTCGGCAAAGAATTCCGCACCCACGAAGGCGAAACCCTCAAAGGTATTAACATCTTTGATGCCTACACTGTCGGCGGCAACGAACGTCTGATTGGCAACATCGTTGAAGACTCACAAGAATTCGGCACCATCGTGGGATTTGAAAACCACTCGGGACTAACCTACCTCGGCGCAGGATGCGAGCCCTTGGCAACCGTGACCAAAGGCGTAGGGAACAACTCGACAGATCATCACGAAGGCGCTCGCGTGCACAACGTGGTGGGTACTTACCTGCATGGTTCGCTTCTGCCGAAGAACCCGAAGATTTCGGACTACCTGATTGAGGCGGCAGCACAACGCAAATATGGGGAGTTTACTCCTGAAAAAATTGATGATTCGATGGTCGAAAAAGCGCGCGCATCCGCTATGAAACGCCCCCGCTAGGGCAGATACTCGCCACAACATCCAAACAAACCGCGGGGTGCACACCAAAACTTTGACGGTATGCACCCCGCGAAACGCAGGTATGAAACTATCCGAGAACCGCGCGAAACCGGTATAGTGTAAAAGTATTGTGACGTGGCAACAGGGCAAGTACGCCGCCACGGGCGAAGAAGAGACAAGGGAGATACGAATGTCGGGTCACTCTAAATGGGCCACTACAAAGCATAAGAAAGCCGCAATTGACGCTAAGCGCGCAAAGGCTTTCGCAAAATTCATTAAAGCTATTGAAGTTGCGGCTCGTATGGGCGGCGCAGATATTTCTGGTAACCCCGCACTCGACCTAGCCGTCTCTAAAGCAAAGAAAAACTCCGTACCCAACGACAACATTGACCGCGCTATTAAGCGTGGCGCTGGGCTCACCGGTGAAACCATCGATTACACCGAGATCCTGTACGAAGCTCGCGGGCCCCAGGGCACCGCACTCTACATCGAGTGCCTGACCGACAACCGTAACCGTGCGGCGTCAGATGTTCGCCTGGCAGTCACCCGTAACGGCGGCACCATGGCAGATCAAGGTTCGGTCGCCTTCCTCTTCGAACGCAAGGGCGTTGCCGAAGTTACCAAGACCGACGGTCTGACCGAAGACGATGTTCTTATGGCTGTGCTTGACGCAGGCGCCGAAGAAGTACTCGACGAAGGCGATGTCTTCACGGTTGTATCCGCTCCCACAGACCTGCCTGAAATCCGCAAAGCGTTGGATGAAGCGGAACTCGACTACAATAACGACGACCCCGTATTCCGCCCCACCATGCAGGTAGACCTCGACCTCGAAGGCGCCAAGAAATTCCTCAAACTTGCAGACGCCATCGAAGAACTTGACGACGTGCAGAACGTATACTCTAACGCCAACGTCTCTGCCGACGTCATGGAACAGCTAGAGGCAGAGTAAAAGCCTTTTATTTCTCATGCCCGAGCACGGATACGATACGGTACCAAACACCGGCATCGCAGCCACTCGGGCATGAACTATATAAACAGCTCCGCCAGCGCAACAACGAAAGAGGACCATGAACGCATCTACGCAAGAAAACCATCCTCTTCGCAATGAGCCGCGCTCTGCTGGCGCCACCCGCATTATGGGTGTAGATCCGGGGCTTACCCGCTGCGGGCTTAGCATGATTGACATGACCGCCAACCGCAAAGCCAGCTTCATCAACGTGGGGATCGCGGGAACCGCCGCTGCTGAGCCTCTTGACGAGCGTATTCTGCGGATTTTTACCGTGACGCAAACCTGGCTTGATACCTATCAACCTGATGCTCTTGCTATTGAACGCATTTTTGCGCAGGAGCAGGTCAATACGGTGATTGGTACGGCCCATGCCTCTGGGGCGGTTATTTCTGCCGCGGCAGTACGCGGCATTCCGGTCTTCTTTCATACACCTTCTGAAGTGAAAGCCGCCGTTACCGGCTCGGGGCGTGCAGATAAAGCCTCGGTCGGTCGTATGGTTACCAAGATTTTGGGGCTGGAAAAAATTCCTAAACCCGCCGATGCGGCCGACGCCCTAGCGATCGCAATCTGTCATGGCTGGCGCGGTGGCGGCATTGGTTCTGGCATTAATATGTCAGCGAATACGCAGACTCACCAGGGATCACGCCCCGTGCGTGCACAGCATGCGAAGCTGACACCGGCACAACGAATCTGGCTTGAAGCTGAGGCAAAGACACGACGCTAAACTTATATCGGAAATATTTTCGATAAAGATTGCTATAAACTGTACATTCAGAAAAATATTCTAATATACTGGATGATGGCACCCACGTTGGTAGGGTCCGCAAGTTAACAAGAGAGGGAGAAGATGATTGCGTCGTTAACGGGGCATGTAACCCATGTAGGGCTAGAGAGCGCAATTCTTGATGTCAATGGGTTTGGTATGCTCGTTCGGGCCACAGCACGTACCCTCTCAAATCTGCGCACGGGATCCACTGCAACCTTGTTGACCTCTATGATCGTGCGCGAAGACTCCATGACTCTCTACGGGTTTGCAGAACCTGCAGAACGAGAGGTTTTTGAGATGATGCTCTCGGTTTCAGGGATTGGCCCGCGTATCGCCCTTGCTGTCTTGAGCGTGCATACTGCCACCGAGGTTGAGCGAGCCGTTGCAACCGGCGACGATAAAGCCTTTACCAAAGTTCCGGGGATCGGGCCGAAAAGTGCACGGCGTATTGTGCTAGAACTGGCTGGTAAACTCATTTTGAGTGAAGGTCAGGCCGAAGAAAACGCTCCCGCTCAGGGCATCGCGTGGAAGCCCCAGGTTATGGATGCGCTCACCTCTTTAGGATGGAGCGAAAAAGACGCAGATGCCGCAATTGATGCTTACGTACAGCATAACCCAGATTCCGAAAAGGAATCTGTGGGTGTTGCTCTGCGGGGGGTACTTGCCTCTCTGGGAGCACAGAATACGGTGGGGCGGCATTAGCGGTACGCTATGTCGTGGGTTAAGAAGACTTGGTGTTCTCTTCCATAAAGGACGATATTGTGACTCAGAATCCATACGATAACGCTACATCTGGCGGATATGCGCCAGGGCAGGTTCCTGGGCAACGTCTGGTTGCAATGGAAGAAGAACCTGAGGAGAAAATGATTGAGGCGGCGCTGCGCCCTAAGTCGCTTGACGACTTTGTAGGGCAAAAGCGTGTGCGTCAACAGCTTTCTCTCGTGCTCGAAGCCTCGAAAATGCGTGGGCGCAGTGCCGACCATGTGTTGCTTTCCGGCCCTCCCGGGCTGGGCAAAACCACCCTGGCAATGATTATTGCCGCTGAGATGGAGGCACCGCTTCGTATTACCTCCGGGCCAGCGATTCAGCATTCGGGTGATTTGGCTGCGATTCTGTCTTCGCTCACACCGGGTGAGGTACTTTTTCTTGACGAAATACACCGTATGAGTCGCCCGGCAGAAGAAATGCTTTATATGGCGATGGAAGATTTCCGTGTGGATATTGTGGTTGGCAAAGGCGCCGGAGCAACTTCGATTCCGCTTGAGCTTCCTCAATTTACGTTGGTGGGTGCCACAACCCGGGCAGGTCTGCTTCCCGGTCCGCTGCGTGACCGTTTTGGTTTTACTGGGCACCTTGAGTTCTATTCTGTGCCTGAGTTAGAACTTGTGCTTCGCCGAAGCGCCGGTTTGATGGATATGCGTATCACAAGTGAAGGATATGCCGAGATCGCCGGTCGTTCGCGTGGAACCCCGCGTATCGCAAACCGTTTGCTGCGCCGTGTGCGAGACTGGGCGCTTGTCAATGATGTTCACGATATCAACTCTCATGGCGCCGCGACCGCCCTTGATATGTATGAGGTGGATGCGCGCGGCCTCGACCGTCTAGATCGCGCTGTTTTAGAGTCTCTTATCCACAAATTCGGTGGGGGGCCGGTGGGCCTTTCAACTCTAGCCATCGCGGTGGGGGAAGAAACCGAAACTGTAGAAACTGTCGCTGAACCTTATCTGGTGCGTGAGGGTCTCATTGGTCGCACTCCGCGCGGGCGCGTAGCACTGCCTGCCGCCTGGGAGCATTTGGGGCTTGAGGCACCTGAAATTAACCTCTAGTACTCGCTGTTGCTCAATGAGATCGGAGACTAGGTACAGGCACTGTCTTTGTCGGGATATACCTTTGTGTGGGTTATAAGCTAAAAATGGTGCGTTAGCTATCCGCATAAAAGGTGCCCGAGCATTGTCAAAACGGCGAATATTACTTGAGAAAATCTACACGCAGATCATGAAACGAGTAGGGAAACACAGCCCTCTCGCGTAGGATGGATAGGTAGTGCACAGATAAAACGTCAAAATATCCGTAGGAATTACCAACCTGCGGCGGTGGGCTTGCGCCTACGGAGAGGAAACATATGGACGTCAATTCGCTTATGATGATTCTTGTCGTCGTCTTTGCTGGGTTCTTGATTTACAGCAATTTTAGGCGGCAGAAGCGTCAGTTCCAAGCGCTGCGGGATATGATCGCTTCGCTTAAACCCGGGGACGAAGTCATGACACGTGGGGGTCTGTACGGCAAAATTGTTTCTGTTGATGCTGAGGCGCAGAAAGCCAAGCTTGAGATTGCTCAAGGCACCGTCATCACCATTAACCCACACTCGATTGCGCAGGTTATTACGGCTGCTGAAGATTCTGCCGAAGGTGCTGGCGCATCCGAAGAAACAAGCTCTGACGTTTCAGAGACCAAAGAATAACTGGTCAAGGAGTTTCGCCGCTAAAAGGGGAAGCTCCTTATCTCATGTACATAAGAATATCTAGAAGATAGAACTAGTAAGGGGCACATATGGCTAGGCGTTCACCGCTTGCAGCCGCGCGAGGCGCCCTCGTCTCGATGGTTTTGCTCATGATCCTTATGGCCGCTGGTATTTTCGGTACCACGCAAGCCGGTGGGTCGTGGGGAGCAAAACTAGCACTTGATTTATCTGGTGGTACCCAGATGATCCTCTCACCCAAAGTGAACGGGTCGAACGACACCAATGTTAGCCAGGAGCAGCTGAAACAGGCCGTTGAAATTATTCGTCAGCGCGTTGACGGTGCGGGTGTTTCGGAAGCAGAAGTTACGACGTCCTTCGGCTCTGGCAATAACGTTGTGGTTTCGGTCCCTGGAAATATTAGCCCGGAAACCCGTGAGCTTATTCAGGCATCCGCCAACATGACCTTCCGCGCGGTGCTGCAGTCCTCATCGCCCGGTACAGCAGTACCTGAGGAATCACGCACTCCTGACGATAAACTCCCAAAGCCTACCGCAGAGCCACAGGAGGATAACGGTTCAGATACCAACTGGATTACTCCCGAGCTTTATAAAGAGTTTGAGGCTAAAGATTGCTCCGCGGGCAATAATGAAGATGCGGAAGCGGCAGACCCCAAGAAAGCTATTGTGGCGTGCTCTACCGATGGCAACGAGAAATTCATTTTGGGCCCGGTAGAACTCAATGGTAACGATATTTCGACGGCAAGTCACTCGCAAGAAACTAGCGGGCAGGGCATTAACACCGGTCGCTGGACCGTGAATATTGAGTTCAACGAATCGGCCCGTGAAACTTTTAAGAAGGTGACGGCTCGTCTGAACGCTATTCGCGGTCAGAACCCGAACGATCCCCGCAGCCGCTTCGCTATTATGCTCGACGGTAAGGTTTTGTCGTCGCCCGTCTCGCAGGCGGTTATCGCAGACGGCAAGCCGCAGATTACCGGTAACTTCTCAGAGCAGGAAGCTAAGAATCTTGCCGATCAGCTGAAGTACGGTGCTCTCCCGATTAGCTTCTCTATTCAATCAGAGCAGCAGATCTCTGCAACTTTGGGCGCAGAACAGCTTAAAGTGGGTATTCTGACCGGTCTGATTGGTCTGCTTTTAGTCTTTGTGTACTCACTGTTCCAGTACCGTCTGCTCGGGTTTGTGACAATGGCTTCTTTGGTGGTCGCGGGCATTATCTCGTATGAAGCCATTGTGCTTTTGGGATGGGCCCTAAACTATCGCCTCTCCCTGGCGGGTGTTGCCGGTTTGATTGTGGCAATTGGTGCGACGGCAGACTCCTTCATTGTGTACTTCGAGCGTATTCGTGATGAAATTCGTGCCGGACGTACAATACCGGCGGCTGTCAGTCACGGGTGGAAGCGCGCGTCCCGAACTATCCTGGCTTCTAAGGCTGTGAACCTTCTGGCGGCAGTAGTGCTGTACGTGGTGTCGGTTGGTTCGGTGAAGGGCTTCGCATTTACCTTGGGTCTTACCGCGATCGCAGACCTGATTGTGGTGTATCTCTTCACCCACCCCGCGCTTACTCTGCTTGCAAATACACGATACTTTGGCGAGGGGCACCGCCATTCCGGGCTTTCACCGGAATCCTTGGGGGCAGCACCCCTATACCGAGGCGCCGGTCGTTTCCGCTCGTCAAAGGAACCTACCCTAAGTATTGCGGAGCGTCGACGTGCTGAGCGCGCCGCCACTGCTGAAGAAGCAACAAATGATGAGAAGGAGGCGTAATCATGGCTGCTGAAGTTAAGCCTAATGTTTTTGCGCGCTTCGGTAATGACTTGCACTCGGGTGCTCGGTCTTATCCTTTCATCGGCAAGCGCCGCCTCTGGCTCTTACTTGCGGTTCTGTTGATGGTGGTATCTGTTGCCATACCGCTTGTAAGCGGTGGATTTAACCTGGGTATTGATTTCCGTGGCGGCTCGGAATTTGTGGTATCTCGAACCACCCACACTGAGGTATCTGAGGGCGAAAACGCCGTGAAAGAGCATGCACCCTCGGCATCGGATGTGCGTGTTACAAATATTGCCCCCGGAACTATCCGAGCTCAAATGAGCAAGCTCTCTGATAACGAAACCCTCAGTGTTAAGAAAGCTCTGCAAGATGCTTATGGTGTGAGCGAGAACGACGTAACCTCTTCTTACGTTGGTCCTACCTGGGGCGAAGATGTAACTCGCCAGGCATTCTTCGGGTTGATCGTGTTCGTGATCCTTGCCCTGATCGGCATGGCGTTCTATTTCCGCACGTGGAAGATGTCGCTGGCCTCTATAGCCGGGTTGCTTTTTACCGTAGTTGTTACGGTAGGAATTTACGCGGCTCTCGGATTCGAGATTACCCCGAGTGCGATCATCGGTTTCTTGACGATTTTGAGCTACTCACTGTACGACTCGGTGGTGGTTTTCGATAAAATCCGTGAGAACACCGAGGATGCTTTCTCCCGTAAAGACAGGACATTTGCGGAAGACATTAACCTTGCGGTGAACCAGACGTTGGTACGTTCAATTAACACCGCTATTGTTGGTGTTCTTCCGGTGGGTTCGATCCTCTTTATCGGCGCGTTTATGCTGGGCGCCGGTACTCTGCAAGATCTCTCGCTGTCATTGTTCGTCGGTATTCTGGTCGGCATGGTCGGTACACTCTTCGTATCGGCGCCGCTTTATGGAACCCTGCGTTTGGGCGAGCGGAAGATTCTTGCCCACACACGTAAGGTTGAGGAATACCGCGCAAGTGGTCAGGCAGAGGCGGACGCCGCATCTGAGGATGACGATGATAAACCGCGTAAACGCCGTAAACCGAGTTTTGAAGTCAACGTTATAAACGCAGACCAATAACTTGACTGGGGCATATAAGTGAATAATCATAGGGGGCGTTCTCACAAGAGCGCCCCCTATGGTTTATGTAACACATACAATAAATCTTGAAAGTTTCACTGTATGAGTTTGCCGCATTTGCACAACAGTGAGTAGGATAAATAAACACATGAGAGTCTCACTCAAGATATCGTAATATCGCAGGTTTTATGGTGATGCGTGGGTCGACGATGATTCTCAATACGTGGAGGGCACGAGGAAGAAGGCAGAAAGATGAGCGCAGCAGGATCTCCCGTAATCCCCGATAACGAAGGCGGCATGCAGACGCAGGCGCCTAAGAAAATTGTGCGTGGCTCTCACCGTGTGATGGCGGCATCCGGACGTGTGCCTAACCGTTTGGTTTTTGGTCGCCGCATGCTTTCAACATCTGGGGGAGCCAACGAAAGCGCGTCCGTACGTTTCTCACCGCTTTTAGCGCCTGTTGTACGCGCCGTGCGGAAATATCACCCCGATGAAGATATTCAAGTTCTGCAGCGTGCCTTTGAAATAGCGAATAAATATCACGAAGGTCAAAAGCGTAAAAGTGGCGATCCGTATATTACCCACCCCGTTGCCGTGACCGCGATTCTTGCTGAAATGGGCGCGACCGGTCCTGTCTTGGCAGCGGGGCTTCTGCATGACACAGTCGAAGATACCGAATACACCATGGAAGAGCTCACAGAGGAGTTCGGCGAAGAGGTTGCTTACCTTGTTGATGGTGTGACAAAGCTCGACAAAATGACTTATGGCGAGCACGCATCCATCGAGACTATTCGCAAACTCGTGCTATCGATGAGTAAAGATATTCGCGTGCTTCTTATCAAACTTGCCGATCGTCTGCACAATGCACGTACTTGGCGTTTTGTAGCTGCAGGGTCGGCGGCGCGGAAAGCTGAAGAAACTCTTAAAATTTATGCTCCGCTGGCCCATCGCCTGGGACTCAACACCATCAAGTGGGAGCTTGAGGATCTATCCTTCGCCGCAATGAGCCCCGAAATATATGCCGAAATCGTGCGCATGGTGGGGGAGCGGACCCCTAAACTTGAAAAATTTCTTGATGAATCACGCAGCACGATTACAGAGCGTTTAGACTCGGTAGGTCTTGAGGCTACGGTGACGGGTCGCCCGAAGCATTACTATTCCATTCATCAAAAAATGAAAACCAAAGGGCGTAGTTTTGACGAGATTAACGATATTCTCGCGGTGCGCATTATGGTCGAAACGGAAGAACAATGTTACACCGTTTTAGGGCATATACTTTCACTCTGGCCCGCCATGCCGGGGCGTTTCAAAGATTATATTAAGAATCCTAAAAATAACAATTATCAATCATTACATTTGACAGTTTATGGGCCGGGTAATTTACCGTTGGAAATTCAAATCCGCACCTATAAGATGCATGAGGAAGCGGAATACGGCGTTGCTGCACACTGGCGATATAAAGCGGCTTCGCGGGGCGAGAAAATAACCCAGCAGAAACACGAGCCGGGGGCGCATACCTCTGCCATGAATGTGGGGATTTTGCAGTCTATTGCCGAAATCTCTAATTCCAACCCTGAGTCAGATAAATTCTATGAGTCTTTGGCGGAAACTCTCGATACTGATGAGATCGTGGTGCTCACCCCCGACGGTGAAGCAATCGCTCTTCCCGCCGGTTCAACCCCTGTGGATTTCGCTTATGCTATTCACTCTGAAGTGGGGGATCGTACCGTTGGCGCTAAGGTGAATGGGCGCCTAGTGCCACTTCATACAGTGCTGCCCACGGGTTCAACAGTCGAAATTACGACCACCAAAAATGAGGATGCTGGCCCCAGCGAGGACTGGCTCAAATTCGTGCGTTCATCGCGAGCGCGAACAAAGATTCGTCAGCATTTCGCAAAAGAACGCCGTCTTGAGGCTCTAGATCGCGGGCGTGAAGCTCTCACTAAGAGCATGCGCAATAATGAGCTGCCGCTGCAGAAGATGATGAGCCCAGAGCTCATGACGCAGGTAGCTCAACAGCTGCACAAGAATGACGTTGCAACGCTATACCGGGCAATTGGTGAGAACGAAATATCGCCAAAGCAGGTTATTGATTCTCTCGTCGAGCTCTATAACGGCGACCAGATTGAAGAATCCGATGTTGAGGTTAGCGACTTTGATGAGACCCTGCTTAAGCAGACTCACCGTGCCGTCAGCGATAACGGCGTGGTCGTTCCAGGGGCCGAGGGCGTGCTGACGAAGATTGCGCGATGCTGCACACCGGTTCCGCCCGATGACATTATTGGCATGGTGACTCGGTATAACGGTATTTCGGTACATAGGCGCGACTGCCCCAATATGCGTAATGCTGATGAGGAACCCCGTATTACCACAGTGGAGTGGGCTTCCTCACCGGATGCCATGTACCGCGTGCAGATTCAGGTGGAGGGTCTGGACCGTAAGGGTCTGCTCAGCGACCTCATCCGAGCTATTTCAGAGGCCGGAGTAAGCATTCTGGATGCGCGCGTGCACACTTCTGAGGATCGTACCGTCATCGACCGGTTTGCGGTTGAGCTAGGGGACAGGTTTATGCTAGAGCATGTCTTGAACGTTGTGCGCAACGTTGCGGGTGTCTATAAGGCGTATCGTCTCACCGGTGCCAAGCCAGCGGCTGCATAGTCTACAGTAGGTGCGTGTAAATCTGCGCAGGGTGTGTAAAGCGTGTAAGCAGGGCATAGCTTGGCAGATAAACACAAAAATCCGGGGTCTCCCGATAGGGAAAACCCCGGAATTTTTGTACCTTCGTAAGAAAGGAGGAACAAACTTTAGGCGTTAAAACCTTCAAGGGTTGCCGCCCAAGCGCGGCGCGCCTCCAAAGCCTCCTGCGCCTTGGCGATCTTCTTAGCATCGCCGGAGGCCTGTGCTGCCTGTAGCTCAGACTCAAGCTCGGCGAGCGAATCCTGGATCTGGGTGAGCAGCGAGTTTGCGCGGGCTGCCTTAGCGGGATCGTTCTTCTTCCATTTAGCGGCTTCTGCACCGTTGATTTCATCCTGAATCTTACGAAGCTCAGAATCTATACGGCGCAAATCTGCGCGCGGAACTCGACCGGCTGCATCCCAACGGTCAAGGATCTTCTCAAAAGCCTTTTTAGCGGCAGAAATGTCGGTTACCGGCAACAGGGCGCGAGCTTCAACTAGCAGAGCCTCTTTAACCTTGAGATTCTCGGCATATGCTTCGTCCTGTTGTGCTTCGGCGGCGTTGCGGGCATCAAAGAAGACATCCTGAGCGGCACGGAAACGCGCCCACAGTTTATCGTCCTCACGGCGAGAACCGCGCGGAACTTCCTTCCAGGCACGCATCAACTTGCCATATTCACGTGAGGTCTCAGACCAATCGGTTGAAGAAGACAGCTGTTCAGCGCGAGCGATCAACTCTTCCTTCGCGCGTTTGATGCGGGCGTTACGGTCGTCAAGCTGCGAAAAATGCGCCCGACGGTTGCGGTCGAAGGTGGTGCGGGCGGCGCGGAACCGTTTCCACAGCTCGTCCTCAACTGATTTTGCCAAATGAATTTCACGCTGTGATTGTTTCCACGCATCGAAGAGCTCGTTCATACGGGCGTGAGAATTCTTCCAATGGATTTTCTCAACATCCTGAGCCGCAATCTGCTCAGCCTCAGCAACGATCTCTTCGCGCGCCGCCAGAGCACGTTCACGGTTCTCGGCACGTTCCTGCTGCTGAGCCTCGCCCAGCTTAATAATGCGTTCGTTCAATGCGGACAGGCGCTCCTGCAAGCTTGCGTAATCGCCCACCATATTGCGCACACCAATTTGCGCACCGATGGAGGTGATACCCTTTTGCAGATCTGCCGCCGGGGAATTATTCTCAACACGCGATTCGAGCAGAGAGACCTGTGCCTCAACGTTCTCGAACTTGCGGGCGAAATATGCCAGGGCTTCTTCTTCGGAGGCACCGGGCAACTGCCCTACGGCGTACTCTTCACCCTCAACAATCACAAAAACATGACCGTCATCGGATACACGACCAAACTTACGTGCCTGCTCAAGGTTTACCTGGGTGTCGTCGGATTTAATAGTCACCGCTATAACTCTCATTCACTAGGGGCATGAAAAACCCATCGGAAAAATAGGCTCTATGTCATGCCGGGGAAACGTCTCATGGCTATAGTCCGAAACATATAGCGCATCTATACAGCATAGCGGGTGTATACGGTTTATACATCCTATAGCGGCATGTGACGCGCCAGAATAGGCGCGAAGTTTTGCGGTTCGCTGTGGGCGCATCCTTGTTATGATTAAAAGGCTGTGCGCGTCACACAATATGGCGCACATCTGATACCACGATTTCAAGGAGAGAAGCATATGGCTCGCAAGGCATCGCTGTCTGGTTTTCCGGAGTATTTACCGGCTGAACGACTTGTTGAGAACTATGTTCTTGACACTCTGCGTAAGACCTTCGAGCTTCACGGTTTTTCTTCGATTGAGACCCGTTCGGTTGAGACTATTGAGCAGCTTCTTCGCAAGGGTGATATTGATAAGGAAGTTTACTCGATCTCTCGCCTGCTGGATGATAACGCCACTAAAGCTAAAGAAAAACTTGCTCTGCACTTCGATCTGACTGTGCCTTTCGCGCGGTACGTGGTTGAGAACGCTGGGTACCTGAATTTCCCGTTTTCTCGCTACCAGATTCAGAAAGTTTGGCGCGGCGAGCGCCCACAGGAAGGGCGTGCACGCGAGTTTACCCAGGCTGATATAGATGTTGTGGGTGATGGTGAACTGCCTTTCCGCTACGATGTAACCCTAGCTCTCGTTGTCGTGGATGCACTCTCAAAACTTCCTATTCCCGATTTCAAACTTCGGGTGAACAACCGCAAACTTGCGGAGGGTTTTTATCTTGGGCTGGGACTTACAGATACAGCCGCGGTGCTGCGTTCCATTGACAAACTTGAAAAAATTGGCGCGGATGCGGTGGCGCAGGAACTTCAGCGTGAGGTTGGCGCCTCTGAAGAGCAGGCTCAAGCAGCCCTAGAGCTTGCGCAGATTCGTACTGAGGATTCATCTTTTGCGGCTCAGGTCCGTGAACTCGCTGAGCGGTACAAGGTTGAGCATGAACTTCTTGATCGGGGTGTTACCGAGCTTGCCGAAGTTATTGATGAGGCTGCCCGCCGTGCCCCCGGAAAAGTTCTTGCTGATCTCTCTATCGCGCGCGGGCTGGATTATTACACCGGTACTGTCTACGAGACTGTGCTCGTGGGGCATGAATCGTTAGGGTCGATTTGCTCGGGCGGTCGGTACGAGTCGCTGGCCTCGAACGGGAAGAAAACCTATCCCGGAGTCGGGCTGTCAATTGGGGTAACCCGCCTGGTGGCGCGCATCCTCTCGCAGGGGTTTGCACAGGCTACTCGTAAGGTTCCCTCTGCGGTATTTATCGCCCTCACTAATGATGAAGGCTGGTCTGCCGCTAATGATGTTGCTGATGCACTCCGGTCGCGCGGTATCGCCTGTGAAGTTTCGGCGAACGCAGCAAAATTTGGTAAGCAAATCAAATACGCTGAAAAACGCGGTATTCCCTTCGTCTGGTTTATTTCGACGGGGGATAATGGCGAGCTGGCGCACGAGGTCAAGGATATCCGTTCGGGGGAACAAGTTGCTGCGGACCCCGCGAGCTGGATGCCGCCAGAAGAAGACCTGAACGTGCGTGTAGTGCCTGCCGAGAGCATCGGCTCATAAAATATTGAGGGTGTCGCCACACTATAGTGAGTGGCGGCATTACAATGGGAAAATGCGCACGCAGTGTGCGTATCTTAAAAATCAAGCGCATGCACCCGGCTACTGTCTATAGTTGTGAGGTGCCTGCAATGAAAGGAATGCAGTGCTTCGCACCCATACCAATGGCGAGCTCACCGCCGCCAACATCGGAGAAACCGTAACCCTCACCGGCTGGGTAGCTCGTCGTCGTGACCACGGCGGCGTAGCTTTCGTCGATTTGCGTGATCGCGCGGGCGTTACCCAGTGCGTGTTCCATAACGAAGATGATTTTGAGCACCTGCGCAATGAATACGTTCTGCGTGTAACCGGTCAGGTGACCAAGCGCCCTGAGGGAAATGAAAACCCGAATCTTGCAACCGGTGAAATTGAGGTTGAAGTTTCTGCGGTCGAGGTTCTCAATACTGCGGCACCGCTTCCATTCCAGATTGACGAGCATGTTGAGGTTGGTGAAGAGGCGCGTCTGCGCTACCGGTACCTCGATCTTCGCCGCCCTGAGCCTGCTCGCATCATGCGCCTGCGTTCCGACGCTAACCGCGCGGCACGCAACCTGCTTGCTGATGACGGTTATCTAGAGGTTGAAACCCCCACTCTTACCCGTTCGACACCCGAAGGTGCCCGTGACTTCCTGGTTCCTGCGCGTTTGGCACCTGGTTCTTGGTATGCGTTGCCGCAGTCACCCCAGCTGTTTAAACAGCTCCTGCAGGTGGGCGGCATTGAAAAGTACTACCAGATTGCTCGATGCTACCGCGATGAGGACTTCCGTGCGGACCGTCAGCCTGAGTTCACTCAGCTCGATATTGAGGCATCCTTCGTAGATCAGGACGACATTATTGACCTGGGCGAACGCATTGTCGAGGCTGTCTGGAACCTGATTGATGTGCAGATTCCCCGTCCTATTCGCCGTATGACCTATACCGAAGCGATGGAGAAATACGGTACCGACAAGCCAGATCTGCGTTTTGGTCTTGAGCTGACCGAACTTACCGATTACTTTGCCAACACCACTTTCCGTGTGTTTAAGGCTCCCTACGTGGGTGCCGTGGTAATGCCCGGCGGCGCTTCTCAGCCGCGCCGCACCCTGGACGCATGGCAGGAATGGGCAAAGCAGCGCGGTGCGAAGGGTCTGGCCTATGTACTGGTGCAGGAAGACGGCGAACTGACTGGTCCTGTTGCGAAGAACATCACTGATGAGGAACGTGCAGGTCTTGCTGCAGCAACCGGCGCCAACCCCGGGGACTGCATCTTCTTCGCCGCCGGTGAAGCTAAACAGGCGCGTGCTCTGCTGGGCGCTGCCCGTGTTGAGATCGGTCACCGTACCGGCCTTATCAAGGACGGCGGGTGGTCGTTCCTGTGGGTTGTGGATGCGCCTCTCTTCGAGTCTGCCGCAGAGGCCACCGAGTCAGGAGATGTCGCACTGGGGCACTCAGCATGGACTGCCGTGCACCACGCCTTTACGGCGCCAAAACCCGAGTTCTTGGATACCTTCGACAAGGACCCCGGTTCGGCGCTGGCATACGCCTACGATATCGTCTGCAATGGTAACGAGATCGGTGGCGGTTCTATCCGTATCCACCGCCGTGACGTGCAGGAACGTGTTTTTGCGGTCATGGGAATTGGCGAGGAAGAAGCACAGGAGAAGTTCGGCTTCTTGCTGGACGCCTTCAAGTACGGCGCACCTCCGATGGGCGGTATCGCATTCGGATGGGATCGCATTATCTCGCTTCTTGCGGGGGTAGATTCAATTCGCGAGGTTATTGCCTTCCCGAAGACCGGTAACGGCTATGACCCGCTGACTGCCGCACCCGCGCCGATCACGCCGCAGCAACGCAAGGAAGCAGGCGTTGATTTCAAGCCGAAGAAGAAGGATGAAGACGAGAAGTAGTTCTTACTTGAAAATTCCTGCTTGTGAGCACTGAGAGGAAAGCGGGCTGTAGATACGCCACGGTGTATATGCAGCCCGCTTTCGTGTATGGGTTAGTTATTCTGGAAAAGTCCCGCACGAAAGGCAGGAGTTATGCGCATCCTTATGACAGGCGCCAGTGGCAGCGGCAAAACTACATTTGCCGGAAGACTTGGTGCGATTTTAGGCATACCGCATACCGAAATGGATTCTTTGCACTGGGGCGAGAACTGGACGCCCCGCCCCAGTTTTGAAGCAGATGTGGATGAGCTCGCGGCGCAGGATTCGTGGATTACAGAATGGCAGTATTCGCAGGTACGTGAGCGTCTTCTAGAGCGTGCTGATACCGTCATTTACCTGCATTATCCGAGATGGTTTGTTGAGCAGCGGGTTATTCGAAGAACCCTGCACCGAGCAGTGACTCGTGAAGAACTTTGGGCCGGAAATACTGAGCCGCCTCTGTGGAGCGTTTTTACTGACCCCGAAAATATGATTCGCTACACCTGGAGCAGCTACCCTAAATATGCGCCTCTTATGGCCGAAGCACGCAGAAATCACCCGGACAAACGATATATCGAATTCCGAACACCCCGTGAAGCAGAGAAATTTCTGCAAGCGGTACAGCTTCGCGGAAGTATCTAAACATTTTAGAAATACCGAAAGGCAGAGGCATTACCCATGCGAGTTATTTTGCAGCGTGTAAGCCGCGCATCCGTGCGTGTAGAGAATAAAATCGTTGGGGCGATTGAAGAAACCGGGTATCTTGCACTCGTCGGTATTACCCATGAGGACGGCGAGACCCAACTGGCTAAAATGGCGGATAAAACCGCTAACCTGCGCCTTTTTGAGGGCGAAAAATCCGCGCTTGAGGTTGATGCGCCCGTTCTCGCCGTTAGTCAATTCACGCTCTACGGAGATGCGAAAAAAGGCAGGCGCCCGTCGTGGTCGAAAGCGGCTCCGGGCGCTGTCAGCGAGCCGATTTTTGAGGCTTTTGTCCAGAAGCTCCGCGCTATCGGACTCCGTGTTGAAACAGGAGTTTTCGGCGCCGATATGCAGGTTGAACTCGTTAATGACGGACCGGTAACCCTCATCCTCGATAGCGAAACCCTCTAGATACCGCGTATACGCACGGTAGAGTTGAAATATGGCAGATTCGCTTTTTGACCTTGACCTTCCAGACGACGAAGATCGCGTAAAATTTGCGTCCACACCGTCTTCACGTACCGCATCCCAAGCACCCTTGGCAGTACGTATGCGCCCGCGTCACGTCGATGAAGTTTTTGGACAAGCCCATCTGCTGACCCCAGGGTCTCCGCTTCGTGTGCTTGCCGGTGCCGATAAGTCTGGACCAGCAGGACCCTCGTCTGTTATTTTGTACGGCCCTCCCGGCACCGGGAAAACCACATTGGCGCATGTCATCGCACGTGCGCCGGGGCGTAAATTCGTCGAGCTTTCCGCTATCACCGCCGGAGTTAAAGACGTTCGCGCTGTTATGGACCAAGCACTTTTAGACCGTGACATGTACGGCACCACAACAGTGCTTTTTCTTGACGAGATTCACCGGTTTACGAAGGCTCAACAAGATGCGCTGCTGCCCGGAGTCGAAAACCGCTGGGTTATTCTTGTGGCGGCGACGACGGAAAACCCCTCGTTCAGCGTGATTTCGCCTCTTCTGTCACGTTCGCTTTTGCTCCGGGTGCATTCTTTGGAGCCAGCCGACATTGAGTCTTTAATTAACCGAGCGCTCGAAGACCCCCGCGGGTTCAACGGTGCTGCTGTGATTGATGAAGATGCTCGTGCCCACCTTGCCGCAGTATCCGGTGGCGATGCACGTCGTTCGCTGACTTCTTTAGAAGCGGCCGCTGCCGTAGCTTTCAGTGAGCATGAACAGGTCGAATCCCCGGACGAGAACGCGGAATCTGGGGGAGAGGTAAACCTTAGCAAGCCTGTGCGCATTACTCTGGCACATGCCCAGGAAGCCGTTGACCGTGCTGCCGTTCGCTACGATAAAGGCGGCGATCAGCACTACGACGTGATTAGCGCCTTCATTAAGTCTATACGCGGTTCCGATGCTGATGCCGCCGTCCACTATCTAGCGCGCATGCTCGAAGGCGGCGAAGACCCACGCTTTGTGGCGCGGCGCATTATGATTGCGGCGAGTGAAGATATCGGTCTTGCCGATCCGCAGGCGCTTCAAGTAGCGACCGCCGCCGCCCAGTCGGTGTCGTTGGTTGGTATGCCGGAGGCGCGTATTATTCTGTCGCAGGCGGTGATTTACTGTGCTTTAGCACCCAAATCGAATGCAGCATATGTGGCTATTAATAAGGCAATAGCGGATGTACGATCTGGGCTTTCGGGGCAGGTTCCAGCTCATCTTCGAGACGCCCACTATGCGGCCGCCGCCAATTTGGGACACGGCGACGGATATATTTATGCGCACGATGAGCCGGGGCATGTGGCAGCTCAACAGTATTTGCCGGATACCTTGCGGGATAAGGTCTACTACGAGCCGACGCAGTATGGATTTGAACGAACCCTGGCTGAACGGCGCGAGCGTATCCGAGAAATTCTGAATCGAGCCGATAGCTAACCGAACAGAAAAGCGGTATGCACCACCTCGGCCGTGGTGTATACCGCTAGAGTGAGATGTGATAGATAAACTCCGAATGCGCACCAGACTCTTATGAGTCCGGAAGTCGGTCGCACATCCGGTGTACTGCCTTTATTCTATGACATGGTAAAGATTCGGTAAAGGAACTTCTGTCATAAAGTTTTGAGGGAGTGTCATAATGTGTTCTTGCGCATGGTTGAGAACACAAAATTTGTGCGGTACTCAGCTAGATTCTGAATGCGAACCACGGTAGACTTGATGGGTCTGGCAGTCTCGTTATATCTACTATATAGCGCAGTATATTGTGTTTTGGTTTAGGAATAACGCTGACGTAGTGCTGGGGTACTCTGCCCCAAACTCTCCGCCCCACCACCCGGTGCGGGTAAACCGAGGAGGCCAGCTCCAAAAAGATAAGAGCCCTTAGCGTGAATACATGAGGGTTCTGCACTATGAAAGGTAATTGTGGCTAAAAATAACCGCACCCGCCGTACCGTGCGTCAGTCCCGTGCTTTGGGCATCGCACTGACCCCGAAGGCAGAAAAGTACCTTGAGCGCCGTCCTTATGGCCCCGGTCAGCATGGTCGTGCCCGCAAGAAGGCTGATTCTAACTATGCTACCCAGCTGAAGGAAAAGCAGCGTTTGCGCGCTCAGTACAACATTCGTGAGGCACAGATGCGCCGCGCATACCTTGAAGCAAAGCGTGTCGAGGGTCAGACCGGTAAGAACCTGGTTGAGCACCTTGAGACCCGTCTTGACGCTCTGGTTCTGCGTTCGGGCTTTGCTCGCACCATTGCACAGGCTCGTCAGATGGTTGTACACCGTCACATTATGGTTGACGGTGTGCGCGTGGATCGTCCTTCGTTCCGTGTTAAGCCCGGCCAGCTGATTCACGTTCACCCGAAGTCTGAGAAGACCACTCCTTTCCAGGTCGCAGCTGCGGGTGAGAACCAGGCAGTTCTGCCTGAAGTTCCGGCATACCTGAACGTCGAAATCGAGAAGCTGCACGCTAAGCTCGAACGCGCCCCCAAGCGCGAAGAGATCCCTGTGGTCTGCGATGAGCAGCTGGTTGTTGAGTACTACTCACGCCTAGCATAATCTCGAATTTTCGAGAAGGGTAACCCCTACCTACGGTTCGGCTGTAGGAGGGGTTATTTTTTTTATTGCATAATGTCTTGTGTGCTATTACCGGTTTAATAGACGGTACAACATTTTATTGAAGGTGTTTACTTGCTTCGGAACCCAAAATTCAGGTCGGTGGTGTATGACTAACCTGAGGATTATTCCTTGATGTTGCATCTTATGCATGTCTTATAGAGTTTGATGAGGGTAATAAACGTGGAATCTGAACTGTAACGAGATGCCGCAGGAAGTGTAAATTTTTTATAAAACCCCTGGTAGAGCTGTATATTTTGACGACAAGCGGCGTTCAAAATGGGCATGCACAAGGTTTTTCATTTATGATGGAGTAAGTCGTGGGTACGGTTTTTCTGTGTGCTCGCTTCAAAACTCGTTTCTCGCGGGCGCCCACTGTGTTTTACTGGTTGATATAGGAAAGAGGTCGTGATGAGTGGTGGAGACATTGCAGGTCTGATAGCTGCCGGTGTTTTCGCAATTCTTGTGGCGTTACTTGCTTTACCTATTATTCGCCTGACTAAAGTTTTCGATGAACTTATCGTGACCATTCGTTCACTCAACCAGAGCACATCGCCTTTGATCGACGAAGTTACTAAAACAGTCGTTACCACGAATGAGCAGCTTGAGAAGGTAGACGGTATCACCTCTAACGTATCCGATGCTTCCGCGAACGTTTCTGCTCTGTCTTCTCTGGTGACCTCAACTGTGGGGCAGCCCCTTATTAAAGTTGCTTCGTTCTCATACGGTGTCCGTCAGGCATTCCGCGGTAAGAAGCCTGGTGACGACGATCGCGCAGCTGGTACTTCACAGGGAGGTGAACAGTAATTGGGTTTATTTCGGTCAGTTCTTCTTGTGGGAGCGGGCGCAGCGGTAGGCTATTTCACGTCAAAACGTGCCAGCGCATCGCCCGAAAAGAAAACAGGCGCTCTTGTTCAGTACCAACAGGGTACACTCGCTCTTAACCCGGAGTCACAGGTGGGAAAATTTTTCGATTCACCCGTTGGTAAGCCTCTTCAACCCTATGCGCTTAAAGCTGTCGAATTTGCTGCGCGTGTTCGTGAAGGCATGCAGGAAAAAGAAGCTGAACTTCATGCTAAAGTTGAGCGGCAGAAACAGGATATACGTCCTGGTTCTATAGATACCTGGGACCGTCAGATGAGTGAGCAAGAAATTGCTTCCACAAATCGGGCTGCTGCCGAGCGGGAACTGCTCGACGTGGAATCGCGGATTGTCGCTACAGAGGAGGAACTTCGCTCCGCCCGCATCCAACGTGACCGAGAGCTGGGTGAAGATTTCTTTAACTAGCCGGTACTGTAACGCAGCCGTAATGACGGCATGACGAACTTGATAGATTTCGTAGAATTTCACACAGAATTGTCTAAGGAAAGCGATGCTCTCACAGGAAATTTCTAAGCGTTGGATCGAATTTTTCGAGAAGCGCGGACATACCGTGGTGCCTTCTGCATCACTCATCTCAAACGAACCCGGTGCCATGTTTACCATTGCGGGTATGGTGCCATTTATCCCTTATTTTCTTGGACGAGAGACCCCTCCGTTCTCGCGTGCAACAAGCGTTCAGAAGTGTATTCGTACCCTCGACATTGAAGAAGTAGGTAAGACCGCTCGTCATGGCACCTTCTTCCAGATGGCGGGTAACTTTTCATTCGGCGACTATTTCAAAGAGCAAGCTATTCCTTTCGCCTACGAACTACTCACTGCTAGCCAGGATAAAGGCGGTTACGGGTTAGATCCGGATCGTCTGTGGGTGACCATTTACGAAGGAGACAACGAAGCCTTCGACGTATGGACTAAAACCGTAGGATTCCCAGAAGAACGTATCCAACGTATGGGTATGAAGGAAAACTACTGGTCTACAGGTCAGCCTGGTCCTGCAGGCCCCGATTCCGAAATTTTCTATGACCGCGGGCCTGCATACGGCAAAGAAGGCGGTCCGGCGGTAGACGACGATCGCTATATTGAGATCTGGAACCTTGTGTTCATGCAGTATCAGCGTGGTGAAGGGATCGGTAAGGAAGACTTCGAGATTCTGGGTGAACTGCCCAAGAAGAATATCGATACCGGCTTAGGCGTTGAGCGCTTGGCGATGCTTCTGCAGGGTGTTGAAAACTTCTACGAAACCGATCAGGTGCGCCCGGTACTTGATGCCGCTTCGAAGCTCTCCGGGAAAAAATACCACGGCTCTGAATCGCCCGAAGACCCGGGGTATGAAGACGATGTGCGCATGCGTGTGGTCGCGGACCATATTCGCTCTTCTCTCATGCTGATTGCCGATGGTGTGACTCCCTCCAACGAAGGACGCGGCTATATTCTACGCCGCCTGATGCGCCGCGCTATTCGTGCGATGCGTCTGCTGGGCGTTACTGAACCGTGCCTGCCTATCCTATTCCCCGCTTCTCGCGATGCGATGGCTGGTGCTTTCCCCTACGTGGCGGATGATTTCGAGCGTATTTCCCGCATCGCTTATGCCGAGGAAAAGGCATTCTTGCATACGATTGAAACCGGCACCGAGCGTTTGGAAGAAGCCGTTGCTACAGCCAAGAAAGACGGCTCAAACTCTGTTTCTGGGGCAGAAGCATTTGCGCTGCACGATACCTACGGATTCCCAATCGACCTGACCCTTGAAATGGCCGCTGAAGCAGGCGTAAAGGTTGATGAGAAGGCGTTCCGCGAACTGATGGCTGAGCAGCGTCACCGTGCTCAGGCTGATGCTAAGGCTAAAAAAGGTTCTTTCGCAGATCTCTCTGAGCTTCGTAAGCTCGTGGATGAACGTGGTTCTATCTTTACCGGGTACACAGAACTTCGTACCGAAACTCATCTTCGTGCTTTGCTGAAGGATGGGGTTTCCGTTCCCGTAGCTAAAGCAGGCGATAAGATCGAGGTTGTTTTGGACGAAACCCCGTTCTATGCGGAGGGCGGCGGACAGGCAGCTGATACCGGCGTGATTACTGGAAACGGTTTCGTGATTGATGTTCAGGACGTGCAGCAGCCTGTCAAGGGCTTGAGCGTTCACCGCGCCGTTGTTCGTGAAGGTGAAGCGCATCCGGGCACTGAAGTTGTGGCGCAGGTTGATGTGCAGCGACGTCGAGACGGTGAGAAAGCACATTCGGGTACCCATATTGTTCATGCAGCTTTGCACCAGGTATTGGGTAATGAAGCAACTCAGCGTGGTTCCTTCAATAAGGAAGGCTACCTGCGTTTTGACTTCGCATGGGGTGAGAGCCTATCTGACTCCGCTAAGCGTGAAGTCGAAGAGGTAGCAAACCTTGCTATCCGGGATAACCACGAAGTTATTGCGCGTGAGATGCCTCTTGCCGAGGCTAAAGCCCTAGGCGCTATGAGCCTCTTCGGCGAGAAGTACGGCAACATCGTGCGTATGGTCGAAATCGGTGGAGAGTTCTCGCGCGAGCTTTGTGGCGGCACCCACGTAGGAACTTCATCTGAGATTGGTTCTCTGACCCTGCTCACCGAACAGTCTGTGGGCTCGGGTAACCGCCGCGTTGAGGCACTGGTCGGTATGAATTCTTTCGAGCATCTTGCCGCTGAGCGTACCCTAGTCAATCAGCTGACCGGCATGATGAAGGTGCAGTCCTCGGCTGAACTACCCGAGAAAATCAACCAGACGTTGGCGAAACTAAAGTCAGCTGAGAAAGAACTTGAAAAGCTGCGCCGCGAGAAGCTTCAGGCTGAGGCTGGTAAGCTTTTAGAAAACGCGCAAACCATTGGCGGTGTACGAGTTCTTACACATCATGCGGGAGAGCTGGACGCCAACGGTGTTCGTTCGCTAGCGTTAGATTTACGTTCACGCTTCGGCTCTGAAGCTGCCGTTGTGGCGGTGACTGGCGTGGCTAATGGTCGCCCGGTTATTCTTGTCGCCACAAATGAAGGTGCCCGTGAAGCTGGCATTAAAGCCGGTGCCTTGGTGCGACTCGCAGCAAGTGTACTCGGCGGCGGTGGCGGCGGTAAAGACGATGTTGCACAGGGTGGCGGACAGGATGCTTCGAAGGTTTCAGAAGCACTGGATGCTATCCGCAACGCGATAGCGCAGGCCTAACTTGACTGAATTTCAACGAGGAGTACGGATGGGTGTTGACGTGGGTAATGCTCGCGTTGGCACGTCATTGAGCGATCCAGACGGCATTCTGGCGACTCCGCTCAAGACACTCCGTCGTGACAGCAAGAAGAACTCGGACCGTCGAGTTCTCCGCAAACTTGTGGAGGTTAACGACGTGAAAGAGATCTTTGTGGGGCTTCCCAAAACCATGCGGGGAGGAGAGTCGGACTCCACCCGCATGGCACGGGATTACGCCCACGCTTTGCGCTCCGAATTGGATGCAGAAGGAAATACACACATCAACATTTGGCTGGTCGATGAGCGTCTCACCACGGTGAGTGCGCATCGTTCCCTCCACGAGGCTGGTGTATCCAGCCGAAATTTCAAGACTATGGTTGACCAGGTTGCTGCTGTTAACATATTGCAGTACAGTCTGGATGCTCTTAAAGCTGGGCAAGCTGTCGCTGGATATCTGGTGCATGAATCACCCCGCGAAGATTCCCATCTGCAAGAGACTATAGACGGCCCCGTCAACGAAACGGAGAACCTTCAGTGACCGAAGAACCTACAAAACAGCGGACGCGAGAGAGTAGCTTAAGCGAGCTTCTCAGTCCGACACTCGCCGAAAGCCAGGCTGGCATTCGCGGTATCACCCTTGAGGATGAGGTGGTAACCGCTAGGGAGTTACGTGCGCGTAAGCGTCGCCGCCACACCATCATGGCAACAGCTTTGAGCGTCTTTGCCGTGGTACTTATTGTGCTTGGTGTGGTCTTCGTGCAGCGTTACGACATTAACCCCTTCAAAAATCGTGACTATTCGGGGTCGGGAAATGGCGAGCCGGTAAGCTTCACGATTGAGCAGGGTGAGAGTACCGCGCAGATTGCGCAGGCGCTCAAAGAAAAAGATATTATTGCCGATCCCGGCAAGTTTATTGACGTGTACCAGAAAGAGGCTAACGGTAAAACTCTTAAAGCTGGTACCTATGAGTTGCAGAAACAAATGAGCAGCTCTTCGGTCGTGAAGAATCTGGTAGATAGCGATAATAATATTTTCTATATCGCGGTTCAGCAGGGTAAGCGTATGAACGAGACGGTCGATATTATCGCTAAAGCTACCGAAGGCAAGATAAGTCGTCGTGATATTGAGGCTGCTATGTCTCATCCCGAAGAATACGGTATCCCGAAGAACTTCCCCTCAATGGAAGGCTGGCTGCATCCGGGCGAATACCGAATTCCGAAGGAAGGGACCGACGCCAAGAAAATCATTGAGGCTATGGTTTCGCGAACAAAGGCTGATTTGCAGGAAGCAGGAGTTAGCGGAGACCAACGAACCTTTGAGGTCCTGACTAAGGCTTCTATCGTGGAGCTTGAAGCACAGCCTAAGGACTATGTGGCCGTTGCGGGCATTATCAATAACCGCCTTAATAACCCCAAGGGTGAGACTAACGGCTTGATTCAGTCCGACGCTACCGTGACCTATGGCTTGGGCGTACGTTCATATCACCTCACGGAAGAGCAAAAGGCAGATAAGAATAATAAGTACAACACCTATGCAAATACGGGGCTGCCTGCAGGCCCGATTGCATCGCCAGGGTTATCCTCAATCAAAGCGGTAGCGAATCCCGAGAACAACCCGTACTACTACTGGGTAACGGTTGACCTTGATACGGGTGAGACGAAGTACTCCCGCACCTATAAGGAACACCAGAAGTACGTTGACGAGTACAACCAGTGGTGTGAGGAACACTCAGGTCGCTGTAAGTAAGATACTGCATGGTCATGTACTGAGGCACCGTATTTGTAGGTTCTGTACGGTTCTTCATAAGACGGAACGGATGCTCCTTCCACTAAACTGGAAGGAGCATCCGTTCCGTTTATGTGCGTAAAGTGACGGACAATCTAGATGGCATCTCGTGGGAAGGGAATACCATGACTGAAGCAGCGGCAGCACGACGAGCCTATGTGCTGGGGCATCCTATAGCGCATTCGCTCTCGCCAGTTTTACATACCGCTGCGTACCAGGTACTCAAAGAGAACATTGCGTATGCCCGTCGTGACACACTCTCCGCGGATCTTCCGGCTCTCATGGACGAGGCAGAGGCCGGAGAAGCAATCTGCGGGTTTTCGGTCACGATGCCGCTCAAGACCGATATTATTCGGTATCTGCACTCAACAACCGCTTTGGCCCAGGTGACTGAGGCGGTTAACACCGTTTTCTGGAGAAAGACAGAAGATACTGAAGTGCCGTTGCCGCGTGGTCATAATACAGATGTCGGCGGCATCGTCAATGCACTTCTACATGCTGGGCTTGAAACTCACCAAGCAACGACACAACCGGCTATCCTGGGCGGCGGCGCAACCGCTATTTCTGCTCTAGCCGCCTTACACCGTTTGGGGTACACTCGTGTGACGGTGTACGCGCGCTCACTGCATAAGCTCTCTGCCATATATGACGCAGCAAAACGTCTGAGTCTTGAGGTCCAGGCAGAGCCTCTTACCCGGTTTCCGGAAGACTGCGCCGCGTATTACCCGGTGATCTCGACTCTCCCCGCTCATGCTGCAGATGATTTTACTGAAAACATACACAAGGTCTACCCGTACGCTGTTCTACTGGATGTAGCTTATGATCCGTGGCCGTCTCAGCTAGCGCAGATTTGGGAGCGGTGCGGCGGGTGCGTCGTATCAGGCCTTGAAATGCTTCTCTATCAGGCTCTCGACCAGGTGCGCGTTTTTACCGGGCATGCTACAGATCAGCGTCTCCCGCACGAGCTTGATGTGCTCAATGCGATGTGTGCCGCTGTCAATCTTGCTCCGCGTGAACAGCTTCCTGACATTGTGCGCTAAAAGAGACGTTAGAATTTATATACAGATTCAAACTTTGACGGTGCCGGAACTCTCAGGACGGCAAAACGGAGATGAGGAAATACATGGAGCTACGTTGGCTGACCGCGGGGGAGTCTCACGGTGAAGCGTTGGTCGGTATTATCGAAGGAGTCCCCGCCGGCGTGGAGCTTACCAGCGAGATGGTGCGTGATGCGCTGGCTCGCCGCCGTCTAGGGTACGGTCGCGGCGCTCGTATGAAGTTTGAAGAAGATAAAGTGCGTATTCTGGGCGGGGTGCGGCACGGCCTGACGCAGGGTGGCCCCGTAGCACTTGAAATCGCGAATACTGAATGGCCTAAATGGGTTGATGTCATGAGCTCAGATCCGGTAGATCCCGCACTTATTGAAGGGCGTGCCCGCAATGCTGCCCTGACACGCCCGCGCCCTGGTCACGCGGATTTTACGGGTATGCAGAAATATAACTTTGCGGAGGCTCGTCCTGTTCTTGAACGCGCATCGGCACGCGAAACTGCGACTCGGGTAGCTCTGGGTGTGGTCGCAGCTCAGGTTTTAAAAGCACTTGGTGTTGAGCTTGTATCGCATACTGTTGCAGTGGGCGGAGTACACGCGCCCGATGGAGCGTCGGCGCCTGCTCCCCGTGATGTTGCTGCTCTTGACGCTGATCCTCTTCGGTGCTTCGATAAAGCTACTTCAGATGCTATGGTCGCCCGGGTTGATGAGGCGCACAAAGATGGAGAAACACTCGGCGGTGTCGTTGAGGTTTTGGCTTATGGTATGCCCCCAGGACTCGGTTCATATGTGCATTGGGATCGTCGTCTGGATGCGCGCCTTGCCGCAGCGCTGATGGGGATTCAAGCTATCAAAGGTGTCGAAGTCGGCAATGGTTTTGCGACCGCCGACCGCCCTGGTACCGCCGCACACGATGAGATTTCGGTTGGTGAACATGGCGTGACTCGTGATACGAATCGAGCCGGCGGCATTGAAGGTGGTATGAGTATAGGCGATCTTGTGCGTGTTCGTGCCGCTATGAAGCCTATCGCTACCGTTCCCAAGGCACTCAAAACTATTGATACTTCAACCGGGGAACCCGCGAAGGCGCATCATCAGCGATCTGATGTGTGTGCTGTACCAGCCGCCGGTGTGGTGGCGGAGGCTATGGTTGCCCTTGTACTTGCACAGGCAGCACTGGAGAAATTCGGTGGCGATTCCATCGGCGAGACACGTCGAAATATGGACTCTTATCTGGCAGAGATTCCCGAATCGCTGGCTTGGGAATCTAATGTTGCGGGATGGGATTCCTAGACTGTGGCTGCTGAGGATCCAGTGCCTTCCGGGCGCGCATCGTCGGAGGCGAACCCTTTCTCTCGCATAGCGGAAGCAGCGCGCCGTGCCCGAGAGGGGAATGCATCGCGCCCGCAGTCAAAGCTTTCGGAACCTAAGGAGAACACGGCTGAACAGCATGAGGTAGGCTCACACACTCAAGAACTTCATTCTGCTCGCAAAGCGGCTGTTCCCAGCCCACTTACGGTTTTTGGGAAATTTGGGAAAGCTGCCCCTCGCGCTACGTCGAAGGTACGGGTATATGCTTCATCCGATTCGGCCACGCCCGCTCCTCTCGCATCAAGCGTTTTTCGTGAAAAATTGGCAGGCTTTACTGTAGAACCTCATAAACCGCAGGACGAACAGGGGAGTACTCAAGCTCCCGAAGAGCCTGAAGCATCGGAGACGAGCAAGGCTGCACGCGATCAGCAATCAGACGCTATACCGACGCCCACAATCTTTGCGCGCCCGCGCGTCGTTGCGGAACAGGCTTCGCGTAAAGATGGTGACTTGGAACGGGCACCTGTGTCTGAACAGCCACATGAATCCGCAAGTTTTGCCGCGATTACCGGGCGTATGGCTCGGGCTGCACATCTGAGGCACAGCGTTGCTAATTTAGGATCAGAGCGCGAAGGCTTCTCTAAGGAGAAAAGCGAAGAAAGTACCCTTCGCATACATCCGCAGCAGGTACGTGAACTTCAGGAAGAATTTGCCGAACGTGCCCGTCCGGTAGTTCTCATCGGTCCTATGGCGGCGGGAAAAACCTATATTGGCACCCATTTTGCGCGGTTTTACGGCTATGAGTTTCTTGATGCCGACCAGCTGATTGTGGAACGTTATGGTGAGGTGTCCGAGATTTTTGAAATCTTTGGTGAAGCCTATTTTCGGGAACTTGAACGCAAGACTATTGAAGAGGTGCTGACCTCGCCAACCTATCGCAACACAGTTTTTTCGCTGGGTGGCGGTGCCCCTATGACCGATGCGGTTGCTGACCTTTTGCGTGACGAATGCGTGGTTTACATTCTGGTCGATGTGGATACAGTTGAGCCGCGCATTACAGGCAATAAAACCCGCCCGCTTCTAGAGCCTAACCCGGTAGAGCGCTGGTCTGAGATTTTTGAGCATAGGCAGCATCGGTACGAGGAACTTGCACAGCATACTTTGGATGCGCGTGGAGAAAAAAATATTAGCGTTATGACCGCCGAAATTCAGAACTTTGTTCTTGCCTTCCGAAAGGAACACTCTCATGATTGAACAGTCACATCACGCCGCTGAGTCCGAAACCTCTGTAGCTCCAACTTTCGGAGCTTCCGGTGAGGAAGACATTACCTATATACCCGTCACAGGCAGCTCACCACGCGAGAACTACGATGTTCTGGTGGGGCATAATTTGCTTAAGAAAATCCCCGATATTCTAGGTAACACAGCGCATAAAATCTTGGTGATCCACCCGCGCGCCCTACGGGCTACCGGCGAGCTTGTTATGGAAGATCTGCGTAAAGTTGGCTACGAGTCTTTTAGCGCTGAAATTCCTGATGCTGAAGAAGCTAAGCACCATCAAGTGGCCGCATTTTGCTGGCAGGTTTTAGGCCAGAACGACTTTACACGCACGGATGCAATTATTTCGGTGGGCGGCGGAGCCATTACCGATGTTGCCGGTTTTGTAGCGGCAACCTGGCTGCGTGGGGTACGTGTGATTCACATTCCAACCACTCTTCTTGGCATGGTCGATGCCGCTGTGGGAGGAAAAACAGGTATTAACACCGCCGAGGGAAAGAATCTTGTGGGGGCATTTTGGCCACCTTCTGCAGTGCTCTGCGAGATTGGTACGCTGCGTACCTTGCCGGAGCATGAGCTTTTAACAGGTATGGCGGAGGTCGTAAAGTGTGGGTTCATTGCTGACCCACAGATTCTTGACATTATTGAGGCTAACCCAGAAAAGATTCGGGATTCTCAGTCGTCGATAGCGCGTAACCTGATTGAGCGTGCCGTTCGGGTGAAAGCGGAGGTTGTTTCTGAAGACCTGCGCGAATCCGGTCGCCGCGAAATTCTCAATTACGGGCATACCTTAGGGCACGCTATTGAACGTGCCGAGCGATACCAGTGGCGCCACGGCGCAGCCGTTGCGGTGGGGATGGTGTATGCGGCCGAGCTCGCGCTTGCCGCTGGGTATCTTAATGAAACAATTGTTGATCGCACCCGTGCCATTCTCAAATCTTTGAATCTTCCAGTGGGTTACCGGGGGGATCGCTGGAAAGAGCTTCTCGAAACTATGCGCCGGGATAAAAAAGCGCGCGGCTCGCTTTTGCGTTTTATCGTTTTGGAAGGACTGGGTAAACCGCGTGTTTATGAGGTTCCCGATGACTCCATCCTGTATATGACATACCAAGAAATCGCCGAATAACTAACTGCATTTTAGGTGCTTTTACAGGGGGTACCCATGTCTAGGCAGTCAAACATACAGAACGTGATGGGAATTTTACTTAGATATGTCATAGTAGCGGTGCCATAGTGTAAACTAAAGGGCGACATTATTTGCTCATTGATAACTTAGCGCCTGCGGCAACACGCATCGTGTTGTGTGTAAGCGTCGACAATACGAAGGAGAGCCGCATGGCATCTACCACTGATATTAAAAACGGTGCAATCCTCAAGATTGATGGCGGTCTGTGGTCCGTTGTTGAGTTCCAGCATGTAAAGCCCGGTAAGGGTGGTGCGTTTGTGCGTACCAAGTTGCGTAACGTAACCTCCGGTAAGGTTGTCGACCGCACTTTCAATGCTGGCGCTAAGATTGAGACTGCTACTGTTGATCGTTCCGACTATCAGTATCTCTACCAGGACGGCGAAGACTACGTCTTCATGGATCTGAAGACCTATGATCAGATTAATGTTCCTGCAGCTGTGGTGGGCGATGCTGCTAATTACATGCTGGAGTCGCAGACCGCGACTGTAGCCCTCTATGAGGGTACTCCGCTATATGTTGAGCTTCCTGCCTCTGTTGTTCTTGAAATTACCTACACCGAGCCTGGCCTGCAGGGTGACCGTTCCACTGGTGGCAATAAGCCTGCAACTCTTGAGACCGGCTATGAAATTCAGGTTCCACTATTCCTGGAAACAGGCACCAAGGTGAAGGTTGATACCCGTACCGGCGATTACCTGGGCCGTGTTAACGACTAATGAACTCTCGTACCAAAGCCCGCTTACGTGCCGTCGAGGTACTTTTTGAAGCCGATCAGCGTCAAGAAGACATTATTGATGTGCTGAAGCGACGCCGTCTGCATACTGCCGCTCAGATATCGGCCTATGCCGAAGAGATCGTGCGCGGCGTACGTGAACATGATGACGAGATTCGAGAATACCTTGAGACCTATGCGCGTGACTGGTCGTTTGAGCGTATGCCAGCTGTCGACCGCGTAATTTTGCGGATTGGCACGTGGGAACTTCTATATAATGATGATGTTCCGGATGCGGTTGCTATCTCGGAGGCAACCGGTTTGGCGCGTGTGCTCTCTACAAACGATTCACCGAAATTTGTTAACGGTCTTTTGGATAAGCTGCGCCAGGTAAAACCGACTCTGCTTGCTTAAACGGCTCAATTATAAAGCCGCCTCAAACCCCTGCTTTTTAGGGGTTTGAGGCGGCTTTTAGTATACATTCATACGGATCAAGCCGGGTTATGCATAGAACCCGAGCTGACGTTTAGCTTCTTCAAAAAGTTCGCTGCCCTCATGGGTGTACCGAGTATTGCGATGCTGCGTAGAAGCGAGATTATTAGCAGCAAGGTTAGACCCTTCACGTACGTGCAGTAGGAACTTGAGCCAGTGTTGTGTACGCATCATATGAAGCACAACGCTCATATCACGGTCTGAGGACGGATCGGGCCAGCGATTAGAACGCATACGCATAGCGATCATGGCACAGAGGTAACGGCAGTCTTGAATGGCGGGATCGAGCTCAAATGATATGCCGGATACCGTGGTGATTTTAAGAGCGGTTTCAAACTTATTGTAGGTAAATGTATAGGCATCAATATCAGCATAGTCAAGAGTGATAACGCCCTCGCCAAGCCGGGATCTCATAAACTCGTGTAGCCTGAACTCAACGTAGGATCGGCGGTAGTACCAGATGAAGATAAGAGTGCATAGAGCAACGACGCTCAGTAGGACAGTAGCGATAGTGTCAAAAGAGGAAGCTATCCAAATCCATGCCATGATGAGGGTACATAGTCCAAAGAGGACTGCACCAATAACCGAGAAGTATGAGTTGCGTTGAGTCTCTCCAAGAGTATGCCGAATCACCTGAGTGGAAGAAGCAAAGCCAAGCTCCATAAGCTGCCGGGTGCGCATTCGGTTGCGGCGCTTAAAGTAGCGGTGCGCCACGAAAACGATAGGGGCTGCAAGAATCCCAAAGATAATTCTTACCAGGCCCTCAAAGAGATCTTCCATGATGCAGTCCTCGGTGTGGTTGTACTATCGGTGATGCTTTTACTAGCATAATGGACTCTCGACGTTTTATGAGTCTTTGTTCAGGGAACATGAGCGTTTATTGCATGATATGTAGAGGATTTTTGACTCCGAAAAAAATTAAAACTTCAGGAACACATACCCCTGAACTGCGTGGTACGTATGGTAGTCTTGGTAAAAGCAAGAGACCTTTAAATCCGTCCCGTGAGGCGGGGAAGGAGTCGGCTGTGTCGGGGACATCTGTACCCTATGAGCCTGGTGCGCATCCCATAGGCGCGCCAATAAAAACGCCCAATGAAGGGCACACTATCCTTAGCGACGATGAGATCCGTCGCGCTCTTACACGTATTGCTTTTGAAATTCTTGAGTCTAATAAGGGAACCGATAACCTGGTGCTTTTAGGTATTCGGTCTCGTGGATACCCGTTGGCACAGCGTCTGGCACAGCGCATCCAGACGAATGACTCAAATTTTGATATCAAAAATGGCCTGGGCGCTCTCGATATTACCTCGTATCGCGATGACCTCACCGATGAGGAATATGAAAACCGCAGCGCGGGGGAGTCCTTGATTCCGGTGGGCGGTCTCGACGGCAAAAATGTGGTTCTCGTCGATGATGTTCTGTACTCCGGCCGCACTGTTCGGGCCGCCTTGGACGCCCTTAACGAATACGGACGTCCGGCTCTAGTGCGTCTTGCCGTGTTAGTTGATCGCGGGCACCGGCAACTCCCAATTCGCGCCGACCACGTGGGGAAAAACCTTCCGACCAGTGCATTAGAGAAGGTTCGTGTGGTACTCGAAGAAACGGATAACGCCACAGACCGCGTTGATATCATTCAGCTGGAAGGACAGCTTTCATGAAACATCTGCTTGACACTCGCGATCTCACACAAACTCAGGCCATTGAAATACTCGATGTTGCTGATTATATGGCACGGGTTAAGGCAGAAAACCGGAAGCTCAATGTGCTTGCCGGCAAGACTGTAGTCAACCTTTTCTTTGAAGACTCAACGCGTACCAGACTGTCCTTCGAATCCGCAGAGAAACGTCTGGGCGCCGATATCACCAATTTTGCTGCGCGTGGTTCATCGGTTTCTAAGGGAGAATCCCTCAAAGACACTGCTCAGACTCTCAAAGCGATTAGTGCGGATGCCTTCGTGATTCGTCATTCGGCTTCGGGTGCCCCGCAGCGTCTTGCCGAGGCCGGGTGGACCGATATTCCCGTGCTAAATGCTGGGGACGGCACGCATGCGCATCCGACACAGGCTCTTTTGGATGCGGTTTCGCTACGCCAGTTTAAGGCTCAGCATGATGGTCTGGAATCAACGCGAGGAACCGATTTAAACGGTATGCGTGTGCTGATCGTGGGGGATATTCTGCACTCTCGCGTGGCGCGGTCGAATCTGTGGTTGCTAAAAAATCTGGGGGCCGATGTCGCTTTTGTGGCTCCGCCTACGCTTTTGCCTGTGCATACTGAGCGTTGGAAGCAGGATTGGGGACTTGAAGTTTTCCACGATCTTGATGACGCAATCGCTACAAAACCTGACGCGGTTATGATGCTGCGCATCCAAAAAGAGCGTATGAACGCCGCTTACTTTCCCTCGGCAGAGGAATATACCGCCTTGTGGGGACTCACCAAAGAACGTTTCGAGAATCTGCTGGCGCAGCCTCAAGAAATCGCAATTCTGCATCCGGGTCCCATGAACCGAGGGCTGGAGCTGTGCGCCGAAGCCGCCGATTCTCAGAACGCCTGGGTGCTGCGCCAGGTCAGTAACGGCGTGGCGGTTCGCATGGCGGTGCTGTACCTGCTCTTGACTGACGGGTCAAGCGAGAAACTATATTCCGGCGACGAATCTTAACGCTATCCGAAAGAAGGAATACATATGAGCACGTACCTTATTAAAGGCGCATCCCTGTTGGGTGAGCGCGTTGCCGATATCCTGATTGAGGATGGCAAAATTGCGCGTATCGGTCAAGATATAGAAGCCACAGACGCTCAGGTCGTTGATGCTTCTGGTCAGATTGCTCTTCCGGGTCTGGTCGATATTCATACTCACCTGCGCCAGCCAGGATATGAGGCTTCTGAAACCGTTGAGACCGGTACTCGCGCGGCGGCTTTAGGCGGCTACACGGCTGTTTTTGCGATGGCGAACTCGCTTCCTGTCGCCGATACCGCAGCCGTGGTTGAGCAGGTTGATCGTCTGGGTAAGGAATCCGGCTGGTGCCGAGTGCAGCCCATCGGCTCGGTGACAGTTGGGTTGAAAGGTGAATTCCTCTCGGACATTGGTTCTATGGCGACCTCTGAGGCGAAGGTTCGTGTGTTCTCGGATGACGGCATGTGCGTCTACGATCCGGCGATTATGCGCCGTGCTCTTGAATACGTAAAGACTTTTGACGGTGTGATCGCCCAGCATGCGCAGGAGCCCCGCCTAACTGAGGGCGCTCAGATGAACGAAGGCAAGGTTTCAGCCGACCTGGGGCTTACCGGCTGGCCCGCTGTCGCGGAAGAAGCTATTATCGCCCGCGATGTTCTGCTGGCTGAGCATTTGAATTCACGTCTGCATATTTGCCACCTCTCGACTAAAGGCTCTGTAGAGGTTGTGCGCTGGGCTAAGTCTCGCGGCGTGCAGGTAACCGCCGAAGCCACCCCGCATCACCTGATTCTGACCGATGAAAAGGCACGCACCTACGACCCGATTTTTAAGGTGAACCCGCCTTTACGCACCGAAGAGGATGTGCTTGCTCTGCGCCAAGCTGTTGCCGACGGCATTATTGATGTTATTGGTACCGACCATGCACCGCATCCGGCAGAAAGCAAAGAATGTGAATGGGCGTGTGCTGCAAACGGCATGACCGGTCTTGAGCAGGCACTCTCGATTATTCAGATGACTCTTGTGGAGCCGGGGCATATTACCTGGGCCGATGTCGCACGGATTATGAGCGAAACTCCGGCGAAAATTGGCAGCCTGGATGCTGAGCAGGGCCGTCCGCTTGCCGAAGGTGAACCAGCAAATATCGTGTTGGTTGATCCGAAGGCTAGCCGTGTGATTAAGCCTGAGGATCAGGCCACGAAGGGCAAGAACAACCCGTATCGCGGGATGGAGGTTCCCGGTGTTGTGCGTGCAACCTTTTACGCGGGGCATCCAACCGTTTTGAACGGCGAGCTCGCGAGTCCTCGCCGGCAGGCTTGATCGTTCCCAATATAGGGGTAAAACCACCGCAATAAACCGAGAAGAAAGAAGAACCGTGGAAAAACTGATTCCCACCCTTATCTGCGTTGCTGTGGTGGCGCTGTGCTTCTTCGGTATTTGGCGCGGCTGGAAATCCCGGCTCAAGCGGCAGTCCACAATGTTCGGTTCGCTCAAAGACGTCCCCGAACGCTACGACGGGCTTGAAGCCGATGCGGCGTTCGAGGGGGAGTATGTGAGCACTACGATATTCGGTGATGAACTGAACCGTGTGGGATTCGACCAGCTAGGGTTCAAAACAAAATCCACGCTCCTGATCTACTCGGACGGCATTATCTTCACCCGCAACGGGGCTAAAGACCTGTGGATTCCCGCAAAGAAACTTGCGGTCATTACCACCGGGCAGGGAATGATCGGCAAGGTTGTAGAACGTGACGGACTTATCGTGATCGGTTGGACTCTTGACGGTCACCGCGTGCAGACCGGATTTCGCACTCGCTATGCTGATCAGAAGAAAATTACGCTTGAGAAGCTTCGCGAGATCTCGCCGGATGCGGTCGATAGCCCCGAAAAATGGGTGCGGGAAGAGACGGCACATCACTAATACACATACAACTCACCCACAAAATGCCCGCTAATTGCGAACGGCATACCAAGAATTTCCTGCACACAGTGTTCCACTTATAACGGGCACAAGCAGGGGAACAGACCACCGAGAAAAGGAAAGTAAGAGCATGACTGAGATGACACGTTCCGGTGCTTTGGGCACGGACCGCGCGTTACTTGTTCTTGAGGACGGCACCATCTACCGAGGCTACGGGTATGGAGCAATTGGCGCATCCTTAGGCGAAGCAGTATTTTCCACCGGCATGACCGGCTACCAAGAAACGCTGACTGACCCATCCTACGCTGGGCAAATCGTGGTGCAGACCGCGCCTCATATCGGTAACACCGGTGTGAACAAGGTAGATGCAGAATCCCGCAAAATTTGGGTTGCCGGGTACGTGGTACGAGATGCCGCACGTGTTGCCTCCAACTGGCGTGCAGAACGTACCCTGGATGACGAACTCAGGACCCAAAGTATCGTGGGTATTCAGGGCATTGATACTCGTGCGCTGACTCGCCGCCTACGCTCTAGCGGTTCAATGCGTGCAGGCATTTTTTCGGGACGTCACGCCAATCGCCCCGAAGCCGAACTTTTGGAAGCGGTGCGCGCTTCCGAGCCGATGGCGGGCCGTAAACTTGCCGATACCGTTTCCGTGACGGAAGCCTACACAGTTGAACCTCACCAATACGGCTGGTTCGCTCCGCCGGTTGCCACCATTGCCGCGCTCGACCTTGGCATCAAATCTATGACCCCGCAGCGTTTTGCGGAACGCGGCGTGCGCGTACATGTACTGCCCGCAAACACAACCCTTGAGACCGTAAATGCGCTTCGCCCAGACGGCGTATTTTTCTCCAATGGTCCCGGCGACCCGGCGACTGCTGACGAACAGGTCGAACTCCTGCAGGGTGTACTGCGCCAGGGCACCCCGTTCTTCGGTATCTGCTTTGGCAATCAGCTTCTCGGGCGTGCGCTCGGGTTCGGTACCTACAAGCTGCCCTTTGGACACCGCGGTATCAACCAGCCCGTCATGGATAAAACCACCGGCAAAGTCGAAATAACCGCCCAAAATCACGGGTTTGCCGTCGATGCGCCTATCGGTGAATACGTAACCGCCCCCAACTCCGAATTCGGCGAGGTCATGGTTTCCCATGTGGGACTGAATGATAACGTGGTCGAGGGGCTAACCTGCAAAGATATTCCCGCGTTCTCGGTTCAATACCACCCGGAGGCAGCCGCAGGTCCGCACGACTCCGCATACCTTTTCGACCGTTTTATTGACCTCATGACCTCCACCAAGAAGACTGCAAAGGAAGCCTAAATGCCACGTCGTACCGACCTTAACAGCGTCCTTGTCATCGGCTCAGGTCCGATCGTCATCGGTCAGGCAGCCGAATTCGATTACTCCGGCACTCAGGCTCTACGCGTGCTCAAAGAAGAAGGTGTGCGTGTTGTCCTCGTAAACTCCAATCCGGCGACCATTATGACCGACCCTGAGTTTGCAGATGCCACCTATATTGAGCCGATTACCCCCGAAGTCATCACTAAGATTATCGAAAAAGAACGCCCAGACGCCATTCTTCCTACCTTAGGCGGGCAGACTGCACTCAACGCTGCTATTGCTCTCGATAAGCAGGGAACTCTGCGCGAATACGATGTTGAACTCATTGGCGCAAATATCGAAGCCATAAACCTGGGCGAAGATCGTGAAGCGTTCAAAGGCGTGGTAGAGCGCGCGGGCGGCGAATCGGCACGTTCGATCATTGTGCACTCCATGCCGGAAGCTCTTGAAGCGGCCAAAGAGCTCGGTTACCCCATGGTCGTGCGTCCTTCCTTCACCATGGGCGGACTTGGCTCCGGCATGGCCTACAACGAAGAAGATCTTTACCGCATTGCCGGCGCAGGTATCCAGTATTCGCCTACCTCCGAGGTTCTGCTCGAAGAATCTATTCTTGGGTGGAAAGAATACGAACTCGAAATGATGCGCGACAAAAATGACAACGTCGTGGTCGTCTGCTCGATTGAAAACTTCGACCCGGTCGGCGTGCACACCGGCGACTCCATCACGGTGGCGCCTGCCCTCACCCTCACCGACCGTGAGTACCAAAAACTTCGCGATATCGCTATCAACGTGATCCGCGAAGTTGGGGTTGATACCGGCGGATGCAATATTCAGTTTGCTGTAGACCCTAAGACCGGGCGCATCATTGTTATCGAAATGAACCCACGCGTTTCACGCTCTTCAGCGCTTGCGTCTAAAGCAACCGGGTTCCCGATCGCTAAAATTGCGACCAAACTTTCGCTGGGGTACACCCTGGATGAGATTCCGAACGACATTACTCAGAAGACGCCCGCATCCTTTGAACCGACCCTCGACTATGTGGTCGTCAAGGTACCGCGTTTTGCATTTGAGAAGTTCCCGGCCGCTGATCCGACTCTCACAACCACCATGAAATCAGTGGGCGAAGCAATGGCGCTGGGCCGTAACTTCACCGAAGCACTCCAGAAGGCTATGCGCTCTCTAGAGCAGAAAGGTGCTTCTTTCTCGTTCACGAAGCAGCAACTGAATGCCGAAGAACTTGACGCGCTTATCGAGAAGACCAAAGTACCCACCACGCAGCGTATCTACCAGGTGCAGCAGGCACTTTTGGCGGGGGCATCTATCGCGCAGGTTTTTGAAGCCACCAAGATTGATCCATGGTTCTTAGATCAGCTGGTGCTACTGAATGAAGTCGCCGGGATTGTGCGGGAAAATCGCGATAACTTGACCCCTGAAATCCTGCAGCTGGCGAAACGCCACGGTTTCTCTGACCCGCAAATCGCAGAGATTATCGGATCTTCTGAGGACGTTGTGCGCGGTGTGCGCCATGCCCTAGGTATTCGCCCCGTATTCAAGACTGTTGATACTTGTGCCGCTGAGTTCGAGGCGTTTACCCCCTATCACTACTCTAGTTATGATTCTGAGGACGAGGTCGCTCACCATGAGACTCCCTCCATCATGATTTTAGGTTCGGGGCCGAACCGCATCGGCCAGGGTATCGAGTTCGATTATTCCTGTGTACACGCTTCGCTGGTGCTGCGTTCGCTGGGGTACGAGACGGTTATGGTGAACTGTAACCCGGAGACCGTTTCGACTGACTACGATATTTCGACTCGTCTGTATTTTGAGCCGCTGACGTTGGAAGACGTGCTCGAAATTGTTGAATCAGAGCGCCGCACGGGCGGCTTGTTGGGCGTTTTCGTGCAGTTGGGCGGACAGACTCCGCTAAAGCTCGCGAAAGCCCTCAAAGATGCTGGGGTCCCGATTTTGGGCACTACTCCCGAAGCTATTGACCTTGCTGAGGATCGCGGCGAGTTTGCGCGCGTGCTGGAGGAAGGTGGTCTGATTTCGCCGAAGAATGGTACCGCATATACCTTCGAGGGCGCCAAACGCGTTGCTGATGAGATTGGGTACCCGGTGTTGGTTCGTCCCTCCTATGTGCTGGGCGGGCGCGGTATGGAGATCGTCTATGACGAAGCAAATCTTGCACGCTACCTTGAAAATGCGACCGAGGTTTCTCCCTCTCAGCCAGCACTCATCGATAAGTTCCTGGAAGACGCTATTGAGATTGATGTGGATGCGCTCTTTGACGGCACCGAGCTCTACCTGGGCGGTGTCATGGAACATATTGAGGAAGCCGGCATTCACTCAGGTGATTCCTCCTGCACCTTGCCGCCAATTACCTTGGGCCCCGATGTGATCGCCAAGGTTAAAGAAGCAACCGAGGCTATTGCGCGTGGTACCGGAGTGCGGGGCCTGATTAATATTCAATTTGCTTACGTCTCCGAGAATCTGTTCGTGATTGAGGCGAACCCACGCGCGTCTCGCACCGTACCGTTTGTCTCGAAGGCAACCGGAGTGCAGCTGGCTAAGGCGGCCGTGATGATTGGTTTGGGGAAGACCATTGCTGAACTGAAGGCAGAGGGATACTTGCCTAAGAACATGGATGGTGCATCCCTGCCGCAGGATACTGCAATTGCAGTTAAGGCAGCGGTTCTTCCGTTTAGCCGCTTCCGCACTCCTGAGGGTGTGGTGGTTGATTCCCTACTTAGTCCTGAAATGCGCTCGACCGGCGAAGTCATGGGTCTTGATACCCTCTACGACACTGCCTTTGCGAAAGCCCAGGCAGGTGCGGGGTCACCGCTACCGACCGAGGGCAAGGTCTTCGTTTCGGTGGCTAACCATGATAAGCGCAATGTGATTATCTATGCCAAGATGCTTGAACAGCTGGGCTTCGAGATTGTCTCTACCGGCGGCACTGCAGATGTGCTTCGTCGCAATGGTGTGAATTCCACGGTTGCCTCCAAGTTTGCGGAAGCAAACGGTCAGCATTCGATCGTTGATATGGTGCGCAATGGCGAAATTGATCTGATTTTGAATACACCTGCTGGCGGTGCAGCTCGTAGCGATGGCTACGAAATCCGTGCGGCCGCAGTCAGTGTTGGTTGCCCTGTGATGACCACGATTTCGGAGTTCGCGGCTGCTGTTCAAGCTATTACCGCGCTGCGCGAGCGTAGCTGGGAGATCATAAATCTGCAAGAGCATGGTGAGTTCCTGCGAACCGCAAGCACCGGAGAGCAGGGGCAGGACAAGGGCGAACAGGCGCGTGAGGGGGAACTTTCGTGATCCCCTTCGGCGATCGTCTTGCGGCTGCGATGGACGAATATGGTCCGTTGTGTGTGGGTATTGATCCGCATCCGAGCCTGCTGCAGGCTTGGGGTTTGGAAGATTCTGCCGAATCTCTGCGTACTTTCGCTATGAATGTCTACGAAGGATGTGCCCCCTACGCTGCAGCGCTCAAACCCCAGGTTGCCCTGTTTGAGCGTCACGGTTCCGCAGGTCTTGCCGTGTTGGAAGAGCTCTTTGCTCGCGCCGCTGAAGACCAGGTTCTAATCGTGGCGGATGCAAAACGTGGTGATATTGGCTCGACTATGAAAGCCTATGCGGATGCCTGGCTCAGTACCTCTTCACCACTCGGTACAGATTCGGTCACGTTAAGCCCGTACTTGGGGTTCGAATCGCTTCGCCCAGCGCTGGATGCGGCAACTGCGAACCAGCGTGGAACTTTCGTGCTGGCGCTGACCTCAAACCCTGAGGGTAAGAGTGTGCAACATGTGGGCAAAGCAGAAGATACCGGCGCGGTAGCGAAGCAGGTTATTGCCGCAGCTGCCGCAGAGAACACTGCGCAAACTTGGGAACGCATGGGTTCATGCGGTCTAGTTGTGGGTGCCACTGTAGGGGAGGCCCTCAAGGAATTGGCGATAGACCTGAGCACTTTCAACGGTCCCATTCTTTCGCCGGGATATGGTGCCCAGGGGGCTAGTGCTGAGGACCTATACCGGATTTTTGCAGGTGTTGAATCTCAGGTTTTGGTGAATTCCAGCCGTAGCGTGCTCTCTGCAGGTCCGCAGCCGACTGACCTGGCGCGGGCGGCGCAGAGTGCACGTGACGATTTAGTGCGTGCACGTGGCACATCGTAACTCGTTGTGATCGTGTGGTGGCGTACAGAGTTTATCTGCTCTGTGCGCCATTGCGCTGTGTTGAGTCTGAAAGGCTTTACATTACGAACCTCAGTTCATCGTTTTACAGTGCAACATGCTAAGTTAGAAAACGTAAGAACGCTGATTTATATACATATATCGCTTGATGGGAGACCCCATGCCGATTACGCCGCTAACCGATGAGGTGCGTGCATCAGCACGTGAAAAGGCGTTGCTTGCCCGTACTCGCCGCCAGGAAGTTAAGCAGGCACTTTCTACCCGTGAGCTGTCGGTACGTCAGGTACTCGATCTGGTCGATGACGACCAAGCTCTTGCAAAGATGCCTGTGGATCAAATGCTCCGTGCCCTTCCGGGAATTGGTGCTGTTCGTGCCGAAAAAATTATGGAAGAGCTGCAGATTGCGCCGACCCGTCGTTTGGGCGGTCTTGGCGTGCATCAACGCCGTAAAATGGTGGAGTATTTTACCCGCAATGTTCGGCATACACGCCGCCGCAACGGTCGGTAGTTCTCGCCGCCGGATAAAATACGCATTATTACATCACACCGTAGGAAGAACCCGATGACTGCTCAACCTAGACTTACCGTTCTGGCTGGTCCCACTGCCGTGGGTAAGGGAACCGTCTGCCAGTATATTCGTGAGCACTATCCGAACGTCTGGTTTTCCGTTTCGGCAACTACTCGTGACCCTCGCCCCGGCGAAGAAGAGGGGGTGCACTACTATTTTGTCTCGCATGAGGAATTTGATCAGATGATCGCTGACGGACAGATGCTTGAGTATGCGGTGGTGCACGGTAAGAATAAATACGGTACTCCGCGTGCTAAGGTTCAGGAAGCTCTAAATGCTGGTCGCCCGGTAATCCTTGAGATTGATCTTCAAGGGGCTCGGCAGATTCGGGAGTCTATGCCGGAGGCACAGCTGATTTTCTTGGCACCGCCCAGCTGGGATGAGCTTGTGTCTCGACTGGTGGGGCGCGGTACTGAATCGGAGCAGGAACAGCAGCGGCGTCTTGAGACCGCCAAAATCGAGCTTGAGGCTGAAAGCGAGTTCGACGTAACCGTGGTCAATGATTCGGTAGAGCGCGCGGCGCAGGAGATTGCGCACATCGTGGGTGCTGAATCTGCTGAAGCATAGGGTACGTATTTTGGCGGCGTGCCGGGTATTACTGTGCTTTCTCGTTAAGGTACGTGATTTTTACCGAGTTTAGCGGTAGAATATTGCTTTAGTTTTGGCTGAGTTCGTGTACATGAATGTCAGCAGTGTACAAAGACAACATATTGGAGTTTCTGTGGTAAACGAAATCAAAGAGCACGAAGACTACAACTTCGTTGATGGGGTAGCTCCCGAGGGGATTGTGAACCCCAGCGCGGATGCGCTGATTCAGAAGGCTGAGTCTAAGTACGGGCTGGTGATTTTCGGTGCTCGTCGTGCTCGCCAGATTAACGCTTATTACGCGAATCTGCAGGAGAGTGCGGGCGACCACGTTGGTCCTCTGGTTGAGTCTGAGGCTAATGACAAGGCTCTTTCGGTTGCAATGCGTGAAATTATGGCAGATCAGATTGTTGCCGATCACGTGCCGGATGGGCACTTCAACGAAGATGGTTACCTGGTTCCTGAGGAATTCACATCCTTGGGTCTGGGCGACGCCGATTTCGGTGCTATCGAGGAGGAATATATTCCTGCCGGTACCGAAGAGGTTATTGCTCTTGAAGAGGTTGTTATTGACGACTCCGCTGAGTAAGGAACGTTTGTAAATACCATGCGCATTATCGTTGGTATTGGAGGGGGCATTGCCGCATATAAAGCGGTAATGCTCCTTCGTCTTTTCGCAAAAGATGGGCATGAGGTTATTGCCATGCCCACCGAAGCTGCCCTGGAATTTGTGGGTAAAGCTACCTTTGAGGCCCTGAGCGGCAACCCGGTTTCCACGAGCGTTTTTGAGCGTGTTCCTGAGGTTAACCATGTTCGCCAGGCCGAGCTTGCGGATGCGATTGTTATAGCACCGGCGACCGCCGATTTGATGTCGCGGTTGGCGGCGGGACGATGCGATGATTTGCTTTCTGCTACAGTGCTGACTACCCATGCACCGGTGATTATGGCTCCCGCTATGCACACTCAGATGTGGGAACATCCAGCAACGCAAACGAATGTGCAGGCTTTGCGCGAACTTGGGTATCACGTGATTGAACCGGCGGTTGGGCGTCTAACGGGTCCCGATTCGGGTGTGGGCCGCATGCCGGAGCCGGAAGATATTTTTGAGGCGGCGCAGCGCGTAATTGCCGAGTTCCCGAAGGGGGAGCAGCATCCTTCGCAGATTCCGGGATATACGCCCACACGTCCGGTTCACACTGGCTCGGCGGAAGAGCCTAGCAGCTCATTTGTATTAGGTGTTGAGCTCGAGCCTGGAATTTTGGCGGGGAAACGCATCGTGATTACGGCGGGAGGCACCCGTGAGGCCTTGGATCCGGTGCGTTTTTTGGGTAACCGCTCAACAGGTAAACAGGGCGTAGCCTTGGCACAGGCTGCGCGTGATCTGGGAGCATCGGTACATCTAATAGGCGCTAACCTTGAAGTCCCCGCGCCTGAGGGAGTACAGGTAACCCGAGTGGTGAGCGCCCGTGAACTACGCGATGCCGTGCTGGAAGCTCAGAATAACGCCGATATGCTTATTATGTCTGCAGCGGTTGCAGATTTTCGGCCTGCCGAATACGCCGAGTACAAGATTAAGAAGACCGCAGATTCTTCGGACGCTCCCACGATTCAGCTGGTACGCAACCCGGATATTCTGCGTGAAGTCGTGGAGCTTCGACAGAAGACAGGTGCCGGTGCGCACTTGATTGTGGGTTTTGCCGCAGAGACTGGGTCAGCTGAGCGAACTCCGCTTGAGCTTGGGCGCGAGAAGCTGGCGCGTAAGGGTTGTGATTTTCTGGCTCTCAACACGGTGGGCGTAAACCAGGGTTTCGGAACCGATGATAATACGATTACGTTGCTCTCTTCGTTCAAAGATCGGGAACCTGTTTTTTCAGGCTCTAAACAGGTCGTTTCCGATCAGATATTGCGCACTCTTGCACAGTATGTAAAGCCCTGAGAAAAGCAGAAATACGAGCCGATTAAGTTTGTGACTCCCTCCCTCCGAACCCGTGTAACGTTCTGTCATAATTGATACACGAGTTCACATCCTTGGGTACTGTATCCCGCGTGCCCCAAACCTAGTAGAGTAGAAACCGTGAGTAATAATCATCTACGCCTTTTCACCAGCGAGTCGGTGACTGAAGGGCATCCTGATAAAATTTGTGACCAGATTTCTGATGCGATTCTTGACGGCATTATCGCGCAGGATTCCACCGCGAACGTTGCTGTCGAAACAATGGTAACAACCGGACAGGTTCATGTTGCTGGCGAGGTGACAACCTCAAGCTATGTTGAGATTCCATCGATCGTTCGTGAAACTATTCTAGGTATTGGCTACGATTCATCGACCCGCGGTTTCGATGGTGAATTCTGCGGCGTATCGGTATCGATTGGCGAGCAGTCACCCGATATTAATGCTGGTGTGTATGAGTCTTTAGAGGCTCGCAGTGGTATCGCGGTTGATGATTATGACCGCCAGGGTGCGGGCGACCAGGGCATTATGTTCGGGTACGCTTCGAACGAGACGAATGTATTGATGCCCGCACCGATTTGGCTGGCGCATCGTCTCTCAGAGCGTCTGACGAATGTTCGTAAAAACGGTACGCTGGTGAACCTGCGCCCGGACGGCAAAACTCAGGTCACTTTGGGGTATGACGCCGATAATAAGCCTGTTTCGGTTGATACCGTGGTGGTTTCTAGCCAGCACACCGCCGATTACGATTTAGCGGATTTGCGTGCGGATATTATCAAACACGTGATTACTCCGGTGCTGGATGCCGCCGAGTTTGATAGCTCGAACACGAAGTTTATTGTGAACCCTGCCGGTCGTTTTGTGCAGGGCGGTCCCGTAGGCGATGCCGGTTTGACCGGTCGCAAGATTATTGTTGATACCTATGGCGGTTCGGCTCGTCACGGCGGCGGCGCGTTCTCGGGCAAGGATCCCTCGAAGGTCGATCGTTCTGCGGCATACGCTATGCGTTGGGTCGCCAAGAATATTGTGGGCGCTGGTCTTGCCGACCGTGCCGAGGTTCAGGTCGCTTACGCTATTGGGCAGGCGGCACCTGTGGGTCTGTACGTCGAGACTTTCGGAACCGAAAAGGTTGATCCCCTCAAGATTGAGAAGGCTGTTCGTGAGGTCTTTGACCTGCGTCCGTTGGCTATTATCAATGACCTTGATTTGCGCCGACCCGTCTATAAAAAGACCGCGGCTCACGGTCACTTTGGCCGCAATGAACCCGAGTTCACGTGGGAACGTTTGGACCGTGTTGAGGCTCTGCGTTCGGCGGTTTCAGCATCCTAATGCGTAAACCTGCGGATATGCAGCCCAGTAAAGTGGATGCTCAGAGCCCTACCGATACTTCGTCGATGAACGTATCAGATTCTGAGCCCGCTCAGCAGGAATCCCTGCAACAGCCTGATCTGTTGCAGGGATTTCCTGCTCTTCGCGATGCTCTGATTCCGCCCGAGCCTGAACCTGTTGATGTGCACCGGCGGCTTGCCCAGAGCGGGGTTCCGTACCCGGTGGCGCGGGTTCGGTTGGATAATACGCTGCCGCATCTTGACCGTACCTTTGACTACCAGGTTCCTGCTGAGCTGAGCGAAGATGCGGTTCCCGGCGCTCGTGTGCGTGTGCGGTTCGGTTCGCAGCGAGTTACGGGTTTTATCGCGGAGCGCGCCGAAACGACTGATGTTGCTAAGGGTCTGCAGCCGCTTCTGTCGGTTCTGTCGCGGATTCCTGCGGTTTCTGCCGAGATTTTTGACCTTGCAGAGGCGCTTGCAGACCGGTACGCCTCAACGGTAGCGAATGTTTTGCGGCTTGCGGTGACGCCGCGTGTGGCATCTCTTGATAAACAGTACGCGCAGTTTTTGCCCACGTTCTCCGAGCTCATGGGTTTGCCACAAGAAGCCGACGAAACGGCCAATACAGCGGAAGACAGCACTTCTGAATCGGTCGTCAAAGATGACCCAGGTACCGACCGTGAGCCGCAGGAAGAAGTTCCTAAAGAATCACCGGCGGGCGATTCGCCCTCTTTGACCGATTATATTCGTGGTTTCCTCTTGGGCGGTTTCGCGCCCTACCAGATTCACCCTCCTGCCGCCCAGGTTTCGGCAGAAGACTCCCGTGCCTTTAGCGATTATGAGAATGGCGCTGAGTTTTTAGAGGATCTAGCGGCTGGGTCTCCGGCGCGCGCGGTCATGAATGTGCTGCCCGCGCATCCCGAGTTCGATTGGGCTGAACTGCTGGCTATTGCTGTGGTGACGGCGGCTGCAAATGGTCGTGGCGCCTTAGCGGTGGCTCCCGATCAGAAGACTCTCGACAGGCTTGAGGACGCGCTGAAACGTCGGGTGCCGACGGGTGCTTATGTTCGGTTGAGTTCGAGCGATAAACCGCATAGCCGGTATCACGCCTATTTGAAAGCACGCCTGGGATTGGTGCCTATTGTGATCGGCACTCGTGCGGCGGCCTATGCCCCGGTTGCTAATTTGGGGCTGGTGGTGTGCTGGGATGACGGCGATTCTTCGCTTGTGGAGCGCCGTTCGCCCTATTGCCATGCGCGCGATGTGCTGTTGTTGCGCGCCCAAGCAACGGATACGGCAGCGCTGTTCGCTGGGTACGCAATGAGCAGCGAATCGGCACGATTGGTACGCACCCGGTGGGCTTCGCATGTGCGGGCACCTCGGGCGACGGTGCACGAGTTTTCGCCGCGCATTTTTTCGACGGGTAATGACTATCAACTGGCGCGTGACCCGTTGGCGGCTGTAGCGCGTATTCCTCGGTTGGCGTTTGAGCGTGCGCGTGTGGCTCTGCGGCATGGCCCGGTGTTGGTACAGGTCGCGCGCAGCGGTTATGTTCCGTCGTTTTCGTGCCAGCGCTGCCGCATGCCCGCGCGCTGTAATACGTGCCGGGGGCCGCTCTCACTAGCGGCGGGTGCTTCGGTGCCGAGTTGCTCTTGGTGCGGGCGTTTAGCGCAGCAGTGGCGGTGTGCAGAGTGCGGGTATGATCAGTGGCGTTCGGGCACCGTGGGGGCATTGCGTACTGCGGAGGAGCTGGGGCGCGCCTTCCGGGGTGTCCCGGTAATTTCTTCGGCGGGAGACCATGTGCGTGCTTCGGTGGGGGCCGAACCTACACTGGTGGTGGCGACCCCCGGGGCTGAACCCGTGGCGTTTGGCGGTTATGCGGCAGCCTTGCTTTTGGACGCCGATTCTATGCTGCGTTTTGATTCTTTGCGCGCCCCTGAGGCCGCGTTGAGGCGCTGGTTCAATGCTGCGGCGCTGGTACGTTCTGCGGCTCAGGGTGGGGTTGTAGTGACGACCGCGTCGCCGTCGCCGGTGGAGCAGGCGTTGGTTCGGTGGGATCCCACGTGGTTTGCGCTGTACGAGTTGGATGAGCGTTCGCAGATCGGTTTGCCCCCGGCGGTGCGCACGGCGGCCATTACGGGTACCGAGGACGATGTTCAGGCGTTCCTGGCGGAGCTGAACCTGCCGGAAGACGTTCGGGTAACCGGTCCAGTTCCGCTGGATGAAGATTTCTTTGCGCACCAATCTGTGCATGCCGGTGTCGAGAGCGGGGGAGAGGGGGATGCTTCCGAGCCTGTTGCTGCTAACCCCCGTGAGGATGCTGTTCCCGGTGACTGGCGTGCCATTCTCTTCTTCTCCTATGTTCAGGCACCGCAGGTCACCCACGAGTTACGCTCCGTGCGTGCGGCGCTCTCGGCATTACGGCGTGTCGGAGCGGTACAGGTCCGTTGTGATGGACTGGACGTTGTCTGATAACTAAGCTTTGCCCAAGATAACATTTACTTTACTCTAAAAGTTATAGAAATATTTCATGCATGTATGAGCGTTTTCTTGATTCTTGCCTGAACTTTCGATAGTATACACACATAATTACCAAGCCGGTCTATAATGACCTCTACAGACTAAGAGTTTCATCGGAGGAAATACAATGGCAAATCAGCATGAATATAAAGGACCTGAAAGTTATTTTTCAAATTGGCAATATATTGTAGATAAAACAGAAAAACTAGATAAAATTATTCACGACATAATATTTAAAAATCCGAATATTAGTTTTGTGTGGAGAGGACAAAAAGACTCTACCTGGGGTGTTCAAAGCTCCTTATATAGGAAATACAAAGAAATAGTTGGAGAATATCCTTCGGAAGAGGATTTAGTGAAGATAGAACTCGAAATTATTAAAGAATATCGAGAAAAATGGAAAGCAGATAATGTATCAGCTTTGCAGATATTAGCTGATTTGCAGCATCATGGGGCACCAACAAGGCTTCTTGATGTAACTTTAAACCCGTATATAGCTGCATGGTTTGCTGTGGAAGAAGAAAAAGATAAACAAGGCAATATTTTCGAAGGGGACTCAAGGATATTCGCTCTTGCGCGTAATGACCTGAATGCCGAAAAAAGTGTTCTTGAAAAAATAAATGATATATATTCACATGTAGGTGATTATGATCTCTTCTGGCACAATCATGAATTTAACGCTCAAAAAGAAGAATGGGGAACGGGGAAGGGAAGAAGGATATGGGTTCCTCCTACCTATAATCCGCGTATATCCGCACAAAATGCTGCATTTTTACTGGATGGAATTCCAATATCACATGAAAGTGTTGGTTCTTATTTTAGATTTAGTTACAAATCAGAAAACGACTACTTGCCGATAGGTGAAATTTTGGATATTGGGTCCATGTATATGAAACTGGGAAAAGCTGAGAATAAATTCAGTAAGATAAGAGGAAATAAAAATAATATTGCGTCTGGATATACGATCCTGATAAAATCTAATGTCAGAAAAGATATAAAGAATTATCTTGAAAAGTTATACGGATACTCAGAGAATTTTATGTACCCAGACATATATGGGGCGTCTAATAGTATAAAAAATAATATAAAGAATATAATTGAAAATATTCACCACATTTAGAGATTTATTTATTTGGGTATTTTTGTAGCCAGAAAAATAGTGCTCGCACGACTGAGAACACTCTCTAGCATGAGTTGATGGGTCTGAGGAACACCGCTGAGAGTACCCGTCAGTATGTAAAGTCCGCGATCAAGCGTTCTAACACCACTCGGTGATGGTTAATCTGACGTTGAGCTGCCTCTCTTTGGCGGCAGGTTCCTGCCCGGGTTGTTTCTTGGTTGGTGTGAGTAGCCTGAGTCCCTCGTAGCCTTAATCAGCGATAACATCGTGTGAGCTCAGAAAATATCGAGGTTATGGTATCGGTACGCGAACTCGTCATGATATGCTCCTGATCCTGGGGCTTGAATATTGGTGATATACAATCAATAGTTCTTATAATAAAACCACTTACATTTTTCAGGTTATTAAAAACCTCATTTAAAGTAATCATGGCATTATTTTTTATTCACAATGTTCTCCTAAGTGAGCGATCGGCACGAATCGAAAAATCACACTATTTCTCTTATGTATTTCAACGTATCTAGATAAGCTGCAAATCAGTTTTTAGTTTATAGCCCCTTCAAAATCCTCACCAACTTCAACGCCGAATCCCGCCAGGAATAATGTGAGGCATCCTGCAAGCCTTCAAGGATCACGCGGTCACGTACTGTGTCGTTTTCGAGGGAGCGGATCGCCTCAACCCAGGCGGGCGCATCCGCCTGTGGATCCTCTGTGACAGGAGCGAAAACAGCGTGCGGGGCAATTTCGCGGAAAATATCGATATCGCTAATCACGGCGGGGCAACCCGCCGCCTGAGCCTCCACCACGGGCAGGCCATAGCCCTCGGCTCGTGAAGCCGTCACCAGTGCATGCGCAGACTCTAACAGTTCCGCATACTCTTCATCAGAGACCCCGTTGTGCACCACCACGTTCGAGCTTGCCGCCAGGGGAGAGAGCAATCCTTGCTCTTCAAGCTCGGCGCGGCGCGCATCCGGCATCTTCGACAGCAAATGCAGCGTGTACCCCGGTAGCTCACGCATGGCGTACAGCAGAGTCTCCACATTCTTATACGGCATGAATGAGCCCATATACACCAGGTGCCTGCTCGCGCCCTCGGCCCGTGACTTCGTACGGCGCAGAGCCTCATCCTCGCTCACCACCGACCCCGGCTGTGGTGCGTTCGGTACCACGTGCAGCGGTTTCTCCGTCAACCGGTGCTCACGAATCAGCCGCGCCGTAGACTCCGAAACCGTCACTACGGCATCTGCCCGGTTCAGCAGTATGCGCTGCGGTGTATAGCTCTTATGGAACAGCCGCCACCCCGCCCGCACCGGTGCAGGTAAAAACCCCGGAGGAGTCGGATGTGCATAATAAATCAGGTCATGCAGGGTCAGCACCAGCTTGAACTTACGCCCTACCGAACCGATCGTCTGCATGGGTGAAAACACAATATCAGGGTTGTACTTATTGAGCTGAAGAGCCGCAGTCGGTTCTAAGGGGCCGGTCGGCGAACAAATCTTCACGTGCGGCAAATCCGGGAGCATCTGCAGCTGGCGTTCATCACTAATCACCATCACCAACTGCAGATCGGCGACCTCAGGAGCATTGGAATCCATCAGGTCCTTCAACGCGCTCAAAAGCGAAGCGGTATACCGGCTAATGCCGTCGTGAAAGCCAATGCGTGTATAACGGGCGTCAACCATAAGTTTCATAGGATTCTCCTCGGGATTACACCGTAAAATCTTCGTGCGTAAATTCTGCAATCAAACGTGCCGCCACTGTAGGCGTCTCATAATGAATCAAATGCCCAACCTCAGGAATCATCTCAAAACGTTCACCGGGGGAGTGCGGGCGCCCCTCAAGCGCGGCAAACATGGCGCGCGCCGTCTGCGGAGTACCCAAATCATCGTCTTCGGCAACAAGCATTTGTACGGGAACCTGAATCTGCGGGGCAAATTCGGCGGCAGTTGCCGAAATCGAAACCTCATACGCCTGCAAAACACCCTTACGCGAGCCGAAAGACCCAAAATATGCGGCGTGCTGGTTATTGATAAAGCGGCGCATGGCGGGTTCGCGGGTGCGCATCATCAGCTCGCTCGTTACGCGGGTAATCAGCTGCGAACGCAGCAATGGATAGCCAATTTTTTCGGGAAGCGCCGCGCCCACGCGATAGTAAAACGATGCCGCTCGCGAGGCAATCTTCTGTGACCCTTCGAGTGCGGGCTCGCTAATGGGGTTAATGAGCGTTAGGCGGTCAAGTCCATGCGGATATTCGGCGGCATAAGCGGCGGTTATGATAGATCCAAACGAGTGTCCTACCACGTGAATATCAGAGCCATCAGGGCATGCAGGGTTTATCTGCTCAATAAGCGCGTGCAGCCATGCGGTATAGCCCTGTAAAGAAACAGTCATGGGCAGGTCTTCTGAACGCCCGAAACCTGGCAAGTCGGGGTTGATAATACTAGCTTCGGGTAAGAGTTTCAGAAGCCTGTTCGCAATAATCTCAAGCCCATGATGATCGCCGCGGAACCCGTGAATCAGCAGGATTTTTGGAGAGGATTCGGAGGGGAAAACGCCAGTGTTCATGCCCGCACCGTACTGCCAATACCGTGTAGTTGCCCCAAGTAGCTCTATTTCAAATCTGGTGCCCGGGATGAGTGCCCCCGGCACACTTTCAAGAACGGTACTGGGTGATGTCACGGCGGGTGCCTTTCGTGTGTTGCGGGCTCGGTCACGATAAATCCCTGAAAGGGATTCACGGAGGGCGTGCATAAACCGGCTTACACACGCAATGAGTTCTTTCAGTGTACGTGGAATTTCTGTGTAGGTGCTGGAGATTTAGATGAAAAGTCAAACAATATTCAGAGTTTTTCATCGTATACGGCTGAAAATGGTTTACACGCGTGGGGTCACCCGAACGGAAACGAAGGCGAGGCTGGCGGGGCGGTGAGGTGCATCCACGATATGAAACGGGAACTCGTGAGTTTATGAATACATCAAGAAACCTTTGTGGGTACACGCTAGAATAGGTTGGTTAGCGAAAATCAAACGTCAAAGGAATCGTAGTGTCTGCTGAGGTAGAGACCGAACGCACCGAGAATGCGTATGACTTCCGTGCACAGGAAGCGAAATGGCGCCCCTACTGGGAAGAAACGGGTGTCTTCAAACCAACCGGCAACGCCGCGAAAGGTCGCCGCTATGTGCTAGACATGTTTCCGTACCCCTCAGGTGACCTGCATATGGGCCACGCAGAAGCGTTTGCTATTGGAGACATGAATGCCCGCTACTACAAGCAGTGCGGCTACGATGTTCTGCACCCTATCGGTTGGGATTCCTTCGGTTTGCCCGCAGAAAACGCTGCTATCAAGAACGGTACCCACCCAAAAGAATGGACCTACAAGAATATTGACACGCAGGCAGAATCTTTCAAACGTTACGCTATCGCCGTGGATTGGGATCGACGCCTGCACACCTCAGACCCCGAATACTATAAGTGGACCCAGTGGCTTTTCGAGCAGTTCTATAAGAAGGGCTTGGCCTACCGCAAAGACTCGATGGTGAACTGGTGCCCCAAAGATCAGACCGTGCTCGCGAACGAGCAGGTGGTTAACGGTGCCTGTGAACGATGCGGCACCACGGTTACTAAGAAGTCGCTAAATCAGTGGTACTTCAAGATTACTGATTACGCCCAGCAGCTTCTTGATGATATGGAGCAGCTTGAGGGCAAATGGCCCGAACGTGTTTTGCTGATGCAGCGGAACTGGATTGGGCGTTCCGAAGGTGCTGAGGTTCGCTTCGAGATTGAGGCTACCGAGGCACAGCCTGCCGAATCCTTCACGGTCTTCACCACCCGCCCAGATACCCTCTACGGTTCAACCTTTATTGTTGTTGCCGCTGACTCGACCTTTGCCGAGCAGATTGTGGCACCCGAACAGGCACAGGCGCTAGAGGACTACCGCGAGCAGATTAAGGCGCTCAGCGATATTGACCGCCAGTCTTCCGAGCGTGAAAAGACCGGTATGTTTACTGGGCGTTACGCAATCAACCCGCTGAACGGCGCAAAGTTGCCGGTGTGGGCTTCAGATTATGTGCTTGCCGATTATGGTACCGGCGCTATTATGGCGGTGCCCGCGCACGATCAGCGCGACCTTGACTTCGCCAAGAAATTCGACCTGCCGATCGTGACGGTGCTCGATGTTGAGGGCGAGGAAGACCCTGCCGAGTCGGGTATCGCCACTGCGGGCGATGGGGTGCTCATTAACTCCGGTGAGCTAACCGGACTTCCTAAAGAAGAGGCTATTGCGAAGGCTACCGAGCTGGTTGAGGCTGCCGGCACCGGCGAAGGTAAGGTTATTTACCGCCTGCGCGACTGGTTGCTCTCGCGCCAGCGTTTCTGGGGCACGCCTATTCCCGTGATTCACTGTGAGGACTGTGACGAAGTACTGGTTCCTGAAGAACAGCTGCCGGTTCTGCTCCCAGATAATCTGCGCGGTGAACAGTTAGCTCCCAAGGGACAATCGCCCCTTGCTGCCGCCGATGACTGGGCCATAGTTCCCTGCCCGCAATGCGGTAAGAGCGCCCGCCGCGATTCCGACACGATGGATACCTTCGTGGATTCTTCCTGGTACTTCCTGCGCTATGTTTCACCCCGTTACGCCGAAGGCCCCTTCGACCCGCAAGCGATCAGGGAGTGGGGCGCAGTCGATATGTACGTGGGTGGTGTGGAACACGCCATTCTGCACCTGTTGTATGCGCGTTTCTTCACCAAGGTTATTCGCGATCTGGGGCTGATTGAGCATAGTGAACCGTTCAAGGCTCTCATGAATCAGGGTCAGGTTCTCAACGGCGGTAAGGCCATGTCGAAATCGCTGGGCAATGGTGTAAACCTGGGTGAGCAGCTTGATAAGTTCGGTGTGGATGCAGTGCGCACTACCATGATCTTCGCTTCGCCGCCCGAAGATGATGTGGACTGGGCGGATGTTTCGCCCGCCGGTTCGCAGAAGTTCTTGGCGCGCGCATGGCGTATTGCTCAAGACGTTACCTCCGAACCTGGTGTGGATGCGGCATCCGGCGATGCGAACCTGCACAAGCTGGTGGCGCGTACCGTACACGATGTGAAACAGCTTCTTGACGCAGGTAAGTTCAACGTGGTGGTCGCCAAGACTATGGAGCTGGTGAATGCTACCCGTAAGGCTATCGATTCGGGCCCTGGGGGAGCGAACCCCGCGGTGCGCGAAGCCGCCGAGACTATTGCGATCTTGTTGTCACTCTACGCGCCGTACACCGCCGAGGACATGTGGCACGTACTGGGACACGATAACCCGGTACTGACCGCAGGTTTCCCGCAGGTAGATGAATCCCTGCTCGTGGATGATACCGTCACCGCAATCGTACAGATCAAGGGCAAAGTTAAGGCGCGCCTTGAGGTATCAAAGGATATTTCTGAAGCTGAGCTTGAAAAACAAGCCCTGGAGGACGAAACTATCGCGAAGCTGGTGGAAGGCTCCGAAATCCGTAAGGTGATTGTGCGAGCCCCCAAACTGGTGAATATCGTCATCTAGAGTTTTCAGAACGTTGATGCGGTGCCGCCGGAAGAAAACTTTTCGGGTTTTTCTTCCGGCGGCACCATTCTTTTTAGCTATGATGAGAAAGTCGGTTATTGCAAATTGCCGTATTTTTAAGATTCAGGAGGTACCTTATGGGACGCATCGCTGTCGTGACAGACTCAGCCGCTGCCATTACCCCTGAAATTCTTAAGGAGCGGCAAGAACGCGGTGGCTTTGCCGTGGTACCCATGCCGGTATCCGTTCAAGAGACACCCGCACGTGCAGGCATCAGGGGCACACGAACCGAGACGAATACCCGCGATTTAACCGGTCTTAGCCTCGAGGAAATTGACGAAGCCATTTTAATGGCGCATGTCCTCGGAAATACGGTCCATACCTCCGGTCCTGCCCCCGGTGTCTTTGCCGATACCTACGATGCCCTCGTTGATGAAGGGTACGAGCATATTCTGTCGATACACCTCTCGGGAGAGCTCTCTGGAACCGTTGAATCAGCGCGAGTGGGTGCGCAGCTTTCTAAAGCGCGAGTGACCGTACTTGATTCCCGCACCGTCGCCGGAGCCTACGGGCATGCGGCATTGCATGCCCATGATGTAGCCGATATTTGCGATAGTCCTGAGGAGCTTGCCGAGGTAGTTACCGGTATATGCGCCGAGACCGACATTTATTTCTACATTCCTACTCTCGATGCGCTTCGTCGCGGGGGCCGTGTCTCGCCCGCGTTGGCGATGGTCGGGCAGATGTTCCAGATCAAGCCTATCGGCACGGTCGTGGATGGAAAACTGACCTATGTTGAGCGCCCCCGTACCGCAACGCGCGCGAAAGAACGCCTCACGCAGATTATTCGTGACGTTTGTACCAAGCACCAATCGGTAAAAAAGCATCCTGCAGCTGCGGCTACGCAGCACGACGTACGACCAACCGGTCACGTGGTAGCGCTTCACCATATGGGTAACCTTGCGGAGGCTAAAGCCTTGCAAGATTCGTTGGGAGCCTTCGCTTCGGAAGCGGTTCTCAGCTCTCTCCCGCCCGTATTGGCGGCGCATTCCGGACTGGGAGCACTTGCCGCTGTCATCTATTAGCCACGCGCGTATGCACAATGTGAGAATGTCATATTTCTTTGTGTAGCCGCTAAAATTACCCGATTCACCCGCAAAAATTGGCGCAATCCCTGTGGATAGCCGGTTTTTGTGTCCCGCTCGGATAGTTATCCACAGAATAATAGGAACTGCCCGGCAGGGGAGCAAGCACATGGCTAGGCTTGCACTATGACCCGCGATAACGCCCACCAAGCATTTCATCCACTAAGCTCTTCTATGCAGACGCTACCCGAAAGAACTGAGACGTCGGTACCAGCGCAGGAAGCTCAGACAGAGAAGCAAAAAAGCCCCTATGGGATCTGGGATGACGAGCCCACAGAACGTCTTATGCCGCATGATGATTTTGCGGAAGGCTCTGCTTCTTCTGCCTCGGTGGGGAAGAGCTCTCGAAGACTCTACTCAGATTCTTACGAACAAACCGTGTATGAGCAGCATGAGTCCGCATCTGAACAGCTCTTAAGACGAGCTAGACAACGCGTCACTCATAGCACCGAACCAGACGATTTGGCGGAAAGCTACTACGAGGGTACACAGCAGCAGATCTCTGCGGTAAAACCTGCGCACAACCCTGCCAATGAACAGCGCGGCGAGCACACTACTCACGTTATTGCACAGCGCGAGAATATGCCCGAAGAGCTCATTCAGGACGATTGGGACGAATGGGAAACACCAACGAAAACCCGTGCTTTCCGGTGGAAGATTCCGCCCTATGCCGTCTTCGTTTTAGCCTTGGGCGTTCTAGGAATTATTCTCTGGGGGCTGCTAGGATTTACACCCACTCTGCAAGCAAACGAAGAGTCTACCAGTAGCGCCCAGGTGGCGGCGCCAGGGGCTAGCTCATCCGTACTTCCGAGTGCCGCCCCCTCAGATTCATCTGCGCAGAATAAGGCTCCGAATAAGAATGGCACCATTCGAGTGCATATAGCTGGAGCAGTCAAAACTCCTGGCGTGCAAACGCTCCCTGCTGATGCCCGCGCCATTGATGCCCTTGAAGCCGCAGGAGGCGCAACCCCGGATGCCGACCTCAACCGGGTGAACCTCGCGGGCAGCCTTAGCGACGGCACACAGCTTTACATCCCCAAGACAGGGGAGACCGCTGCACCGGCACTTGCCGCACCAGCCGGAGGAAACAGTGCTTCACCCAACGGTTCTCCGGGAGCCGCGCAAAATCCTGCGGCACCGAAATCTTCCGCGGGCACTGGGCAGCAGAGCGCACCGGGTTCTCCTATCAACCTGAATACTGCGACTGCTGAGCAGCTGCAGACTTTGCCGCGCATTGGTCCTTCTCTGGCCGCCCGCATTATTTCTTGGCGTGATGCTCACGGAGGCTTCAAAAGTGTTGATGAACTGGATGCGGTACCCGGCATCGGTCCCTCTCTTATGAGTTCGCTGCGCCCGCTCGTCACAGTCTAAATCCGTTAGCGTCAAACAATATAGGTAATGAGCCGCATCATGAGTTTTCTGCACATTCCGCCTAAGCTCAAACCATATCTCACCCGAAATTTCGCCCATACCGAGTGGATGCGCTATCGCCGCGACCATAACCGCGAATGGTTTCGCGCTGTCAGTGCCATTATTCACCTTGATATACGGCTTATAGTCTCGGCGGTCGTACTCTGGATTTTCACGCTGGCCGCCATGTATCACGGTACTTTTCAGCCCTATAAATACTGCGTTTTAGTGGCTATTAGCTTGCTTGGAATAATCACCATAACGCTCAATACCTTCTATGGACGCAAAATCGCCCATATTCTTTGTCCTATCCTCGGGCAGTTCATGTTCATTATGCTCTTGGTGACTCTGCAAGCTGTCCTGCTCATGCTGACCGGAACGGATTCCAGCCGCACGACCCTAAGAGATGCCGAAGGAGCCTCGTTACGTATAACCGGAGTCATCAGGGAAATACGCCCTCTTGACTCGCATACGAATATGATCATTCTCAGCACCGACACGGCTCAATACCGTAATCTTCGAGCATCAATTCATGAAGATATTCGTATTTACAACAACACACAAAAACAGCAGCTTAACCCCGGAACCCGGGTTAACGCGCTCGGAACCCTTGAAAATAAAGGCACCACCGCATTCCTAAAAGGTGCAAGCATATTCCCTCAACCGAACCAAGATCTTGAGCACACACGCGCCCTAAACACTAGGATGCGCGATTACGCCCGCCGACACCTCGATGCCGAAACCACGGCGTTACTTCTAGGTACCGCCTATGGCGATGACTCCGCGATGCCCAACACCAGTAAGGAAAACTATAAGCTTAGCGGGCTCAGTCACCTTACCGCAGTCTCTGGAGCAAATATCGCCATCATTTTCATGGCTGGCTACCGTTTTGGAATTCTCGTGCGTGTTCCACGCCGCCTTATGATCGGAATGGGTATTACCGCCGTCGTTCTCTACTCCACGATTCTCACCTTTGAGGGATCCGTAATCCGCTCTATTCTCATGGGGTCACTAGGGGCTTTGGCGATGCTCCGCGGCACCGGGAGAAATACTCTTAGCGCGCTCGCCACCACTATCGTGTTCTGCCTCATCACTGCGCCGAAACTCGCTGGTGATCTCGGCTTTGTGCTCTCCACCGTGGCTACGGCATCGCTGATAGCGCTCGGACCCTCACTCACGCGTCTCTTGATGCGCGTCCTACCGCACACCCTCGCCGAACTTATAGCAGCTTCCGCCAGCGCCTCGCTCTGGTGTACCCCTGTGATTTTAGGTATCAGCGGCAAAATACCGCTCTATACCATTCCCGCAAATATGCTTGCCGCTCCACTAACCGCGATCACCTTGTTTGCTGGTCTTGCCGCGTTCCTGAGCTACAGCATCAACTTCACGGCCATCACGGATATTGCTCTTATTCTCGGTAGAATACCGGCACAGGGCATCGAATACATAGCGAAATATTTTGCACACGCACCCGCAAATCCACTCGATGTAGATGTTACTCTGGCATCTGTAGCTTTTGCTGGAGTTACTGTCTTTGCGGATAGCCTGCTGATATGGCTCTGGGATTACCGTATTTACAAGCGCGAGCTTCACCTCGATTATGTACGTATACCCGGTACTCAGCATGCAACCAGCACGCGCCGTCAATCACCAACGCACCAAATCGGTCAAAGACACTTCGGTATGATAGAAACAGCAACACACCGAACGAGCAATGAGGTACCGTGACTCCCAGGGGAAGCTCATCACGCGGCAACTACCGCGGCCAACGCGCTAATAAAGCGCTTGATAACGCATGGCGCACCGTAGATCCCGCACCGGTCATCATGCTCCACGGTTCCGAAGAGTATTTCGCTTCACGAGCACGTGAACGTCTGCGCACCGCTTTTTATAGCACCTATCCAAATGCAGACCTAGTCACCATTAACGCTTCCACCTACACTGCGGGGGAACTCACTCTCCTCGCGAGCCCGTCGCTCTTCGGGACTGCCAAAATAATAGATGCTGACAACGTCGCCACCATGAGTGAAGACTTCCTTAACGATGTTCTCAGCTACATTGCTGCCCCAGAATCCGACATTATGCTCATTATGCAGCATTCTGGCGGCAATCGCGGCAAAAAACTCATTGATGCCATACGTAAAAACTACGTTCTTATTCCCTGTAAACCGCTCAAAGCCGAGCGCGAAAAAACGGAATTTGTCACCAGTGAATTCCGAGAGGCTAAACGCACTATCGATCCCGGCGCCCTACGCCTACTCGTAGCCGCTACCAACGACACCGCCGAACTTGCCTCTGCCTGTGCTCAACTTCAAGCAGATATTGCGGGAAATATTACCGAAGAGATCGTGAACCGTTACTATGGCGGGCGAACCGAAGTTACCGCTTTTCGGGTGGGAGACGCCGCCGTTACGGGAAACGCAGCAGAAGCGCTTAGGCTTTTGCGACATGCTTTAGCAACGGGAACAGAACCTATCCCTCTGTTGGGGGCACTTGCCATGCGTATTCGCAATATTGCCCGCGTGCATCATGTGCGTGCCAGTGCCCAGGAACTTGCCCGTGAGGTAGGTATGGCTCCGTGGCAGGTTGAACAGGCGCAACGCGACGGAAGGCGTTTCACCGGGGAACAGATCGCCCGTATCGTGCAGCTACTTGCTGATGCCGACGCACAGCTCAAGGGGGAGGGCCTAGACCCGGTATATGCGGTTGAACGCGCGGTACTTGCCATTGCGTTGCCTCATAACCGCTCATAAATGCATTTTTATTTTGCTCATATATGAGCTAGGGAAAGATTTGCGTCATAAGGCATAATGGACTCCATGCTACAAACACTGAAAAAAGCATTCTTCGCCGTTTTGCCTTCGCTTCGGAAAGCAGCAGAAGATGCTCTGCGCGATAATGCACAACAGTCGCAAGCACAGACCAACCACGATTCTGAACAACCTCAGACATCAAATGCGCCGAAACCAGGCCCCGGTGCTTCTAAGTCTGCGCCCTCTCAACAGCAGAGTTCGCAGGGACAGGGCTCAGACTATCCAGGAGACTATCGCGGGTCTATTGACTTTGAGTATTCTCCCTCATTGGACGGCGATCCAGATCCTGGTGAGGTCGTGTGGACTTGGGTTCCTTACGAAGAAGACCATACTCAGGGGAAAGACCGCCCGGTCATCCTTGTAGGGCGTGACGGGGAATACCTGCTTGCCTTCATGATGACCAGCAAAGACCACAACAACCGCGATCATGCAGATTCTAATTATCTAGATATTGGTTCAGGCTCTTGGGATTCCCAGGGTCGGGCCTCCGAGGTCAAACTCAATCGCATCTTACGGGTGCGTCCTGAGAACATGCGCCGTGAAGGGGCAATTATGCCTCACGAGACTTTCCGCCTTATCGAACAAGCCTACAACCGCCGTTAGTCCGAGATTGTACCTATCTCAAAAGCGCGAAAATCATATATCATCCTTGAAATAAAAGGTATTCTTACAGGCACTTATCTGCTATGATTTGTGGTTGAGTGTCTGGTGGTCATCAGGCACTGCTGGCCGGTTGCCATAGGCATCCCCACGCCGCTCAGTCGATGATCGGTCAGCATAGCCCTCACCGACCAATAAGACAAACAGAAAGTTTAATCGTGGCTAATATCAAGTCCCAGAAAAAGCGCATCCTCACCAACGAGAAGGCTCGTCTGCGTAACAACGCTATTAAATCTGAGCTGAAGACCGCAACCCGCCGGGTTAAGGAAGCTGTTGAGGCACAGAACAAGGAAGCTGCCGAAGAGGCACTGCGTTTTGTGAGCCGCAAGCTGGATAAGGCTGTTTCTAAGGGTGTTCTGCACAAGAAGAACGCTGCTAACAAGAAGTCCGGTCTAGCGCATCTGGTTAACAAACTTTCCTAATGTCAGCCTCTGTATGAGGCGCATTGCGAAGTGATAGGGGTTCCCCGTCGGTTCTCTCCCGGCGGGGAATTCTTTGTGCCCGCCAGCCGTGCCGGTTCGCGCTTCCAGCGTGCATTATGGGAAAATAAAAGATAATTGTGCCAGCTGCCTGATGAACCTCCATGAAAGGAATATGCGAGTGGCTCCTCTGTCGAAAAATCCGCCAATACCGGCGGCTACCGACCCCGCGATTATTCGCAACTTCTGCATTATTGCACATATTGATCATGGAAAATCCACGCTCGCTGACCGTATGCTTCAGGCAACTGGCGTTGTCGCGCCGCGCGATATGAAGGCACAATACCTTGACCGCATGGATATTGAGCGTGAACGAGGCATCACCATTAAATCCCAGGCAGTACGTATGCCATGGGAGATCGACGGTACTTCCTATGCGCTCAACATGATCGACACTCCGGGACACGTTGACTTCACCTATGAAGTCTCTCGCTCACTTGCCGCATGCGAAGGCGCTCTGCTTCTTGTTGATGCGGCACAGGGGATTGAAGCCCAAACTCTCGCCAACCTCTACTTGGCAATGGAGAACGATCTTACGATTATTCCAGTCTTGAATAAGATCGACTTGCCCGCCGCTATGCCCGATAAATATGCTGAAGAGCTGGCGAACCTGATTGGCTGCGAACCTGAGGAGGTTCTGCGGGTTTCGGGTAAAACCGGTGAGGGTGTAGAAGCTCTACTGGACCGTATTGTCGAAGGCATACCCGCGCCTGTGGGACAGGCGGACACGCCGGCCCGCGCCATGATTTTTGACTCGGTTTATGATTCCTATCGCGGAGTGGTCACCTATGTGCGTGTCGTAGACGGAAAACTTGAACCGCGCCAGAAAATCAAGATGATGTCTACCGGCGCAGAACACGATCTGCTTGAGATTGGGGTAATTTCACCCGACCCCATTCCCTCCAAAGGGCTGAGTGTGGGTGAGGTGGGTTATTTGATCACTGGCGTGAAGGACGTTCGGCAATCCCGCGTGGGCGATACCGTAACCTCTGCTGTAAAGCCTGCCGCAGAGTCACTAGGCGGCTATGAAGACCCGAAACCTATGGTGTTCTCTGGGCTATTTCCTATTGATGGTTCAGATTATCCGGCGTTGCGCGATGCCCTAGACAAGCTCAAGCTCAACGATGCTGCGCTTGTCTACGAACCCGAAACTTCTGCAGCACTCGGGTTTGGTTTCCGGTGTGGCTTCTTAGGCCTGCTGCACCTTGAAATCGTGCGCGAACGCTTGGAACGCGAGTTCAATCTCGACCTTATTTCGACCGCCCCCAACGTTATTTATGATGTTGTGGACGAATCGGGTAATGCAAAGCGCGTGACTAACCCAAGCGAGTTCCCCGAGGGTAAAGTCGCAACCATTCGTGAACCGATGGTGGCATGTACGATTATTGCTCCCAGCGACTATATTGGGGCGATCATGGAGTTGTGCCAGTCGCGCCGCGGGCAAATGGGCGGCATGGACTACCTATCAGAGGATCGCGTTGAGATGCGGTACCGCCTGCCGCTGGCCGAGATTGTCTTTGATTTCTTCGATCAGCTCAAGTCCCGTACTCGCGGATATGCATCCTTGGACTGGAAGTTCGATGGTGAGGAAGAGGCTGACCTGGTGAAGGTCGATATCCTGCTTCAGGGTGAGAAAGTGGATGCTTTCTCGGCTATTACCCATCGCGACAAGGCCTATTCGTACGGTTTGATGATGACGAGTAAACTCCGTGAGCTAATACCTCGTCAGCAATTTGAGGTTCCTATTCAGGCTGCTATTGGCTCTCGCATTATTGCCCGCGAGAATATCCGCGCTATGCGCAAGGATGTGTTGTCAAAATGCTACGGTGGCGATATTTCGCGTAAGCGCAAGCTGCTGGAGAAGCAGAAGGAAGGAAAGAAACGCATGAAGATGGTTGGCCGTGTTGAGGTACCGCAAGAGGCATTCATTGCCGCCCTATCTTCAGGCGAAGAGAAAGAGAAGAAAGACAAAAAGAAGTAAATCTTTACCGTCTTTCTTGCGGGTAGAGACCTGACTCCAAGATAAGAGCGTCTCTACCCGTCATTTTTACGCACACGCACTCGGCTAGATTCCCATGAAGGAGGCATTGTATGGCACCCGCGCAACCGGTTGGCGCGCCCGCGCCGCGTGATGGACGCATCCCTGCCTCTTGTGCGCACGGGTGTCAGAACCGTGATTTTAGCCTCTACGTACATATTCCGTTCTGCTCGGTGCGATGTGGGTATTGTGATTTCAACACTTATGCCACCGAAGATTTCGGTGACGGGATAGGGCTGGGTACGTATGCGGACGATGCTACAGCTGAGATTTTCTTTGCCGCTCGCACTCTTGAAGCATCCGGGGTGGTAAAGCGGCCGTTGCATACGGTATTCTTCGGAGGGGGTACGCCCACGAAACTCCCTGCGTATGATTTGGTGCGCATCCTGAAAACTGCAATTGATATTTTCGGTATCGAAGATGGTGCTGAGGTCACCACCGAGGCTAATCCTGACTCTGTCACCTATGAGGATCTGCAGACGTTAAAAGACGGCGGATTTACGCGTGTTTCTTTTGGTATGCAATCTGTTGTGCCCGAGGTTTTGAAAGTTCTTGACCGTACCCATACACCCGAAAATGTTCCTAAAGTTGTGGCGTGGGCGCGAGATATTGGTCTTCAAGTATCGATAGATTTAATTTATGGCTCTCCGTCAGAAACGCTGGAGCAGTGGGAGCAAAGTGTGCAAGCGGCGATTTCTTATCAGCCAGACCACATTTCTGCATATTCTTTGATTGTTGAAGACGGTACTAAACTTGCCGCACAAATTCGGCGCGGTGAATATACAATGCCTGATGATGACCTCATGGCAGATATGTATTTGCGTGCAGAAGATCTTCTCATGCAAGCCGGATATCGGTGGTATGAGGTCTCGAATTATTCTCGGTCTGAGCATACTCGAAGTGACCATAATATGGCGTATTGGCGTAATCAAGACTGGTGGGGAATAGGACCGGGAGCACATTCACATATAAACGGTACCCGGTGGTGGAATATTAAACATCCCATTCCCTATGCACATCGTGTTCGGGCTGGGGAATCGCCGGCCGCAGCGCGAGAAGTTTTAGACTCAGGAACTCGTTCTTTTGAGATGATTATGCTGCTGATTCGAGTACGTGAAGGGCTGCCTATGCACGAGCTTCTGGCCGTGCATCCTGCCGCTGACCTGGGGTCTTCTTTACGGTGGTTGCTCTCGCAAGGACTTATTGAACCCGACATTTTTACAAATACTGGTGCGCCCAACCCTGATGCTTCGGTAAAACTCACACTGCAGGGGCGACTTTTAGGTGATGCTGTTACTCGAGAATTACTTCCAGATATAAAATAAATGTCTCGTAAAATATGCGAGAATACTTACCCCAAAAATATAATTGCCTTAACTTTCAGGATAAAATAATTGAATTACTAGACATTAGGTTGAAACTAAGGTAGAGTTTATATTGGCAGGACGGTATATGTTACAGCGTGTTGTCGTCTTTGCTGAAGTTGAGTGAATACGGTTGAAGGTCCCTTGTGTATCAGGGGCCTTCAATCGTTAACAGGTGTTTTATGTGGTATGTAATATGCGCGTAAAAATAAAGGGCCACATATTCCATATCGAAATAGTGACCCTGGATGCCTTGCCTTATACGATGTATAAGTCTGTTTATACGCGGCGCTCGGCTGCCTGTTGTTGCTGTTGCCCTTCCATTTCTTCTCGGTGCTGCTTCTTCTTTTCTTTGAAGTCTTCAGCAGGCTTGAGGAAAAGGTCAAGGATACGCAGGTTGAGCTTGTACCTATGAGGTTCTCCTTGAGCGGCGTAGATGCCCGCAATTACGGAACTGATCGCCATATAAAGCCACAGAATAGCAGTAAAGAACATCATGAGGCTTGCCATGCCGGGTACGAAGCTCAAAATGAGAAGAACAAGAATCATGATTGAAGGCAGAAGCGTAAAGTTCATGGCTTCACGTGACTCTTGCTCAGTGAAGGGGGCGCGGTCACGATACAAATAGTAGATAGCAGCGGCAGGCAAAAACCCGATGATGCCGCTAAAGTGAGCAAAAGTCGCCATGCTCCGGTCCTGCGACACAGGCAAAGGTGTAATGTTTCGTTTATGCCCCTCCGGGCGAGTATCTTGAACCACAGAAATCCTGATTATTACTCGTCTATTTTGCTCTGCCGTACACATGCCTCAATTAGTGCACCTGTACAACCTAAAATCCTTATTTATTGTAACGTGTTTTACCGAACGCCTCGCCAGAGGCGCGGCATAGACAACCTGAGCTACTCACATTACCTTATTCAGTCAGAAAATCAATGAGCGACTCAACAGGTCCTAGCAGCGTAGGATCAAGATCGGAATAAGAGTCAACTCGGGAAAGAATACGTTTCCAGGCGTTTGCCACGTCTTCCTGGTTTTGATGTGGCTGTCCCAACCGACGTAGAATTCCTTTCTTCCAGTCCTCACCTCGAGGCACCTGCGGCCATACCGGAATTCCAAGAACCTGCGGCTTGACGGCCTGCCAAATATCAATGAAAGGGTGCCCCACAATCTTAATATTTCCAGCAGCGCCGGGAACAGCTAAAGCCTCCGCCACAACACGTTCTTCCTTGGTGCCTTTCAGAAGATGATCCACAAGAATTCCAAGTCGTCGCTCTGGGCCGGGGGAGAACTCTTTAACGGCAGTTGCTAAATCATCAACACCATGAAGGGGCTCGACCACAATACCTTCAACCCGCAGATCATGGCCCCACACTTTCTCGACGAGTTCCGCATCATGAAGCCCCTCAACCCAGATTCTGGATGCGCGCGCCACCCGTGCTGGAGCGTTTTCAACTGCTACCGAACCAGAACGAGAAATTTTGCGCCCTGAGGTCTTTCGTGGTGTTGGGGCAACAATCTCAACCGGTTCGCCCTCAAGAAAGTACCCGATTCCTAAAGGAAAATTTTTGACCCGTCCGTGAGCGTCTTCAAGCCCGAAAAATATTTCTCCACCGATACGTTCGGCACGCACTACTTCGCCAACCCACCCGTTAAGATCCTCAAGGACCATCCCGCGTTTTAGCTCGACCCGACGAGGAGGAGCAGGCCTGTTATTTATTGAGGCACGTGATAGATCTTGTGCACCCCAAGCGTATCGTTCACTCATATCTTGCATCCTTCATACAACGGCACCACGGACATTGCCTGGTTTCCGCAGGTTAGCTTTTGGCAGAACCCATCCAATTCTAAAGTATTGATAACTCGCTTCTGGCGAAAGACTAGTACCGCTAGGGGTTACCCGGCTATGATAAAAGTAGTTTTTAGCACTCTCTCAACAAGAGTGCCAGATTATGCTTTTCCAGATTATTAACCACCGATAGGGTCGCAAGGAGTACCATGTCACACGAACGCCGCATGCGCATATTGCAGGCAATCGTTGAAGACTACGTGCGCACAGGCGAACCCATAGGTTCAAAGACGCTGGCACAGCGCCACCATCTTCAAGTATCCAGTGCCACGATACGCAATGATATGGCAGCTTTAGAAGAACAGGGACTTTTGAGCGCACCGCACGCCAGCGCTGGGCGTATTCCTACAGAACAGGGATACAGGTTCTTCGTCGATGCTCTAGCCGCGCCGCGTGCTCTCTCTGCAACCCAAGTTTCGGCGTTACGGCAAATTCTTGAAAGCGCACACAGCGTAGAAGACATGATTGAAGCCGCCACCCGAACACTTGCCCATCTCACGCATCAGGTGGCGCTTATCCAGTACCCAACACGTAACGCTGGAACTCTCTTGCATCTTGAGTTCGTACCCCTAGATTCACGCACGCTCTTAGCATTGCTTATCAGTGATCTTGGCACAATCCACCGGGTCACTGTGATACTGCCAGAGACTACAGCCTTATCGCATGATGAAACTGTGTCAGCTCTTGCAGCGATTAAAGAGAACCTGCTCAAAATGCTTCAGGGTTTACCTTTCGAAAACATAAGTGCATTGCTGCCAGAAGCGCATCATCCAGCGTTGCGAGGCCGTTCTCCGGAGCTCACCGAAGCTATCGTGGATCATCTGCGAGCACAGCCTTATTTTGAACGAGATATTCGCTTCGCGATCTCTGGCACCTCAAACCTAGCACGAAGTCACGACGACTTCTCGGCGAGCATAGCTCCCATTTTGGATGCGCTCGAAGAACAAGTTACGCTGCTTCGCGTGCTGTCTCACGCATCGGTTCAAGAAGCCGGGTACAGTGTAAGGATCGGTCACGAGAATACGGAGCAAGCGCTTCAAGGAGCTTCTATTGTCACTGGTGAATACGATTCACCCGTTGTAGTTTCATACGGCAAACAACATTTACCAGACAAAGAAGGCGCCTTGGGGAAGCATACGGCAAAACTTGGCGTGGTGGGTCCAGTCCGCATGGATTACCGTGGTAACATTGCGGCGGTGAACGCGGTAGCTCGCTATCTAGGTCATGTCTTAGGCACACGAGCATCATGACATCAAGCGGGTAACTCCTCAGAGCCCCACAAATTTACAGATTTTATATTGACACCATACCCGGAGCACTCCGGTACGAAAAGGATAGAAGAAACACGTGAGCGATCACTACTCAACTCTTGGAGTCTCAAAGGACGCAAGCCCCGAAGAGATTAAAAAAGCGTACCGTAAAAAGGCGCGTCAACTGCACCCCGATGTTAACCCATCCGAAGAGGCAGCCGAGGAGTTCAAACGTGTAACCCTCGCCTATGAAGTACTCTCAGATAACGAGAAACGCCGTAATTACGACGCTACCGGCGACGAACAGGGTCGTGCAGGATTCCCCGGAGGCGCAGGAGGATTTGGCGGCTTCGGCTCAGGAAGTTTCGGGTTCCAAGATCTTTTCGATATGTTTACCGGAGGCGGTGGACAAAGCGGTCCCGCGTCCCGCGTACGCCAGGGACAAGACGCACTTATCAACGTCTCAATATCCCTCAAAGACGCAGTTTTTGGCGTCGAAAAGACTGTAGAGCTTAACACGGCCGTCACTTGTAAATCCTGTGAAGGTGAAGGAACAGCTCCCGGAACCCACCCCGAAACCTGTGAGACCTGTCATGGCCAGGGATTCATGCAGCGCCGTGTTCAATCCATCCTAGGAACCGTCATGCAGCAGGTAGAGTGCCCCAGCTGTCAGGGATATGGCACCGTCATCAAACACCGCTGCCCAGAATGCCACGGACAGGGCCGTGTGGGCGAAAAACTCCCGCTGACCTTCACTGTTCCCGCTGGTGTTAATGACGGAGCCCGCATACGTCTGCGAGGTAAAGGCGAAGCTGGACTCAATGGTGGTCCCAATGGCGATCTTTATATTGATCTCAACGTTAAGCGCGATAAATACTTTGTTCGCGATGGTGATAATCTCACCACAACGGTGAATATTCCTATGGTCGCAGCCGTTTTAGGAACCACCGTACCCTTAGAAACCTTCGATGGGGTTCAAGAGATCACCATCCCTGAAGGCGCACAAAGCGGCGACATCGTAACTTTGAACGGCTTAGGTGTTACCCGCCTTCACTCCGATAAACGCGGAGACCTACAGGTACGTATTCAGGTCACAACACCGACCAATGTAAACTCCGAACAACGTGAGTTGCTCCATAAATTCGCTGAACTTCGTGGAGAAGATTTGCACGAAGGCACCCACGTCAAACAAAAACATGGTCTTTTTTCGCGACTCAAAGACCAATTTAAATAGACAACATTCTTTGTATCCGAAGTGTTCTGAAAATCCTAGTACGGTAAGATGAAACACTTCGGATACAGCTTTATCAAGGATCTTATGAGCGCCCCCATTTTCTACATTACCGCCAAAGAGCTAGCCAGCTGCACGGCAGGGAGTACATTTACTCTAACTGGCCCGGAAGCGCATCACGCCAAGGTGAAACGCTTAGCTATAGGGGAGAACCTTGACCTTGCAGACGGCCAAGGGCATCGTATCCACGGTATTGTTTCAGCGATTTCCTCTAAAGGACTTGAAGTTACAGTCCAAAACCTAGATAAGGACGATAACAGCCTCTCAGTTTCCCTTGTGCAGGCACTCGCCAAAGATAACCGAGACATATTGGCAATTGAGACCGGCACCGAACTTGGAATTCGGAGCGTTATCCCGTGGAGTGCCGATCGCTCTATCGTGCGGTGGAAAGGGGAACGCGCTACTAAAGCTCACCAAAAGTGGCAAAATACTGTCTCTGCCGCCGCTAAGCAATCGCGTCGAGCGCTCATTCCTACCGTGGAAGAGCTGTATTCTTCGCAGGAACTCGCAGAACACATACGCGAGCTCACGGATCAGGGAGCGTATGTCTACATTCTGCATGAACAGGCCACTGAACCCTTAAGCGAATATCTGCGAAAGATTGGGTACAGCCCTGATAATCCCACCAGAATTTATATTCTTGTAGGACCTGAAGGAGGCATCACCGAGCGGGAAATTGAACTTTTCACGCGGGCGGGTGCGCACAAGGCACTGTTAGGAACTGAAATTCTGCGAGCCTCCACTGCTGGTGCCGCAGCACTGTGCACTATCAACGTAGTGTTGGGACGCTGGTAAGTAACGTTACACTTATTTAAGAACCAACAAGCCAAGGAGCTTACTTTTGACGACTACCTCACGACCCCTCTCAACGGCACGTACCGTATCTTTCAAAAGCGCCGCAGAGATGATAGCGGTTCTTGGCCCTCAAGACGCGCATCTCACTATTGTTGAGGACTATTTCGACAATATTTCAATTCGTCCCAAGGATCTTGATCTTCTTATTTCCGGTCCGTCCGTGTCTGTTACCACGGTTGCGAAGCTTCTCAATGAACTTCGTGTACTCGCTAGTCACGGTACACAGATTACAGTACAAGTTATCCATCGTCTGATGGGTATGCTCGGTGATGAACTTTCAAATCCGGCGCATACGCTCTCAGCGAGTATTCTTTCAACACGCGGTACGACAATTCGCCCGAAGACGGTAAACCAGAAAAAATATGTGGATGCTATTGACGCAAATACTGTTGTCTTCGGCATTGGTCCCGCTGGTACCGGTAAAACATATTTGGCTATGGCAAAAGCAGTGCAAGCCCTACAAAGCCGCGAGGTTAACCGAATTGTCTTAACTCGCCCCGCAGTAGAAGCAGGCGAGCGTCTAGGCTTTTTACCGGGAACTCTCAACGATAAGATTGACCCTTATTTGCGTCCTCTCTATGATGCTCTACACGACATGCTTGAACCGGAGGCTATCCCTAAGCTTATGGAGGCAGGAACAATTGAGGTTGCACCCCTCGCATATATGCGCGGGCGTACATTGAATGACGCTTTCGTCATCCTTGATGAAGCACAGAACACGACGGCTGAACAGATGAAGATGTTCCTGACTCGTTTAGGTTTTGGCTCCAAGATGGTAATCACCGGCGATATTACACAGGTTGATCTGCCGGGTGGCCAAGCTTCGGGGCTTAAACAGGTGCGTAATATTTTGACCGGGGTTGATGACATTGTTTTTAGCACCCTGGATTCCTCTGATGTTGTGCGCCATAGTCTAGTGTCTAACATTGTCTCCGCGTACGATCAGTGGGGCGAAGATCAAAAGGCTATGGAACGTAAACGTAATCGTAAAGTTAAGCGCGCCACGATTGAAGCTGCGGCTGAGAAACTTTTGGATCGAGCCGGAATTAACGGTGGTGAGTCTGGGGAGAACCAGTCACAGCAGAAGGGTGGACAACGCTAGTGGCTGTACTTGATTTTCATGTTGAGGACCCTAATGAGAAGCCTGGTAACGTCACGACTCAGCTTATTTATGATGCTTTTGCGTCAGTAGATACCGAAGTTCTCAGCAATCTGGTGGATTACATCTTCGCGAAGCTTTTCATAAGCAAAGATACTTATCTCTCTATCGCCGTTGTTGGGGAGAAGCAGATGGAGAAGATTCATCTGGAATGGATGGACTTACCTGGGGCAACCGATGTCATGAGCTTTCCAATGGATGAGCTTGTTCCCGGCACTGAAGATGAGCTTGCCCAGGGTATGCTGGGCGATATTGTGCTCTGCCCGCCGGTTGCGGCTCGTCAGGGTGCTGACGCCGGGCATTCCACGCTTGATGAGCTATGTCTGCTGACAACGCACGGGATTCTCCATTGTTTGGGGTATGATCATGGGAGTGCACAGGAAGAAGCTGAAATGTTTGGGCTTCAACGCTCTTTGCTTGAAGGCTTCTTGGGACGTGCTGCCCCCGTCGAGACCCGACATTAGGGGTATTTATGGCCGGGCTATTACTCTTTATCCTTGCTCTAATCGCAACGGTTTTAGCGTTTACAATCACTGTTGCGGAAACCGCCTTTGTCTATTTACCGCGCACTGAGGCAGAGGAAGTCGCACAAGAACACCCACATAGTGTTTTTGCGCGGGTTTTGACCGAAGCAAGTACCGGAAATGACGAGCGGTATACGCATCCCTTGCGGCTGGCGCGGGTTCTTACGACCGGGGTGGCTACTCTTGCCTTTATGGTCGCTATCCTCAGCATAGTCGAGCATCACTGGCTGGCTGGGCTTATTACTCTGGTATGTGTCGCGTTAGTGGGATATCCGCTGCTTACGGTGTTGGCCCGGGCTTTAGGCCGTAACCGCGCGGTTGTGATGTTAAGAGGTCTTGCTACTCCTGTGCATTTTACCGCGATTACTCTCGGGTGGTTATCGTCTTTTCTTGATGCACTTGTACATAAGGCAGCACCACAGCGTGTTTTAGATGGTCCTGCCGGTGTTTTTGCTGAAGATGAGCTTCGCGAGTTCCTGGATCGTGCCTCTGATGCTGAGACTATTGAAGATGATGAGGCGCAGATTGTTCAGTCGGTTTTCGAGCTTGATGATACGCGCATCCGCTCTATTATGGTGCCGCGCACAGATATGTTGACTGTTGAGGCTAATGAGAGTATCGAGAACGCGCTTAGCCTTTTTCTGCGTTCGGGATATTCGCGTATGCCGGTGATTGGGGAATCAAACGACGATGTGCTTGGCATCCTATATCTCAAGGACTGCATGCAGGCTCATCTTGCCTATAGCCGCGGTGATGCTCCAGAGCCTAGCATTATCTCTCTTATGCGTGAGGCACGTTTTGAGCCTGAATCGAAAAAAGTTATGGATCTTTTGCGACAAATGCAACGGGAATCAACGCACGTTGCCGTCGTTGTTGATGAGTATGGCGGTACCGCCGGTATGGTCACGCTTGAGGACCTTATCGAAGAGCTCGTTGGCGATATTTCGGACGAATATGACAACGAGAAACCTGAGTATTCCCTTCAGGAAGATGGAAGCTTCAAAGTTTCGGCGCGCCTAAGCATTGAAGATCTTGGAGAAATTTTTGGGATTGACCTTGACGATGAAGATGTAGATACCGTAGGCGGTTTGTTAGCGAAGCACCTAGGAAAAGTACCTATCGTGGGGTCTGAAGTCACGGTTGAGGGTATTACCATTCGTGCCATTGGTAGCAGCGGGCGGCGCCATCAAGTTGATATGTTACGAGTGTACCGTCAAGAATCGCAGCCTCACTTAGGAGAAGAATCAAACTCACCGGAGGGCACAGGCTTCAATACGCCGCTAGATTCATCTTCTTCTCAGCAAACATTCAACTAATTTTTATACGCTTAGCATTTCATCAGAAACGAGGAATCATGGATATCGAACGTGGCGGCTCTGCTCAGCCTGCTTTCCCTGAGCATTATCGTGCAGGGTTTGTATCTTTAGTGGGGCGTCCCAACGCTGGAAAATCGACCCTTACGAATGCTTTGGTAGGGCAGAAGGTGGCGATTACATCAAGTCGCCCCCAAACAACACGCCACACGATTCGCGGTATTGTGCATCGAGACGATTATCAGCTGATCCTTGTTGATACTCCAGGTATTCACCGCCCTCGTACCCTTTTAGGGGAGCGACTTAATGATCTTGTTGCGGGCACTCTTTCTCAAGTGGATGTCCTGGGGTTTTGCATCCCGGCAAACGAGAAAATTGGTCCCGGTGACCGTTATATTGCTTCTCAGTTGGTGGCTTCAAGTAATAAACCTGTCGTGGCAATAATCACAAAATCTGATACTGTCGGTAACGATCAGCTTTCTGAACAGCTTATAGCGGTGCAGGCTCTTGGCGAAGAGGTAATGAGCGCAGAACGCGCCGATCGAGCCCGCCGGGCTACGCATCGTGAGAATCGTGTATCGCGTAGCAAGAAAGACAATAAAAATATACCTTTTGCCAAAGGTTCAGGTCCCGCAGCTCAACGACGAACTGGTAAAAATTATGAGCCCACAGTCCATGACGGTCAGGGCGGTTGGGCTGATATTATCCCGGTTTCAGCGGTACAGCACTTTCAAGTCGATGCCGTTGCTGACGTTTTAGCAAGTTACATGCCGGTTTCACCTCCACTCTATCCTGAGGGTGAACTTACAGACGAACCTGAAGCTACCATGATCGCAGAATTTGTGCGTGAGGCCGCCTTAGAAGGCGCGCGTGAAGAACTGCCTCATTCTATTGCCGTTACCGTTGAGGAAATGAACTTTCGAGAAGGCCGTTCAAAAGATAACCCCTTGCTGGATGTACATGTTAACCTGTTTGTGGAACGCGAATCGCAAAAGTACATTATTATCGGCAAGGGTGGTTCTCATCTTCGGAAGATTGGTACACAAGCGCGTGAGCAGATTGAGGCTATGCTAGGCACTCGTGTATACCTCAATATTCATGTCAAGGTAGCTAAAGAGTGGCAATCTGATCCCCGAGCGCTGAATCGTCTAGGTTTTTAAGCGGTCCTGATACATAGAAAGAGAGTTGGTATGCCTCAGGCACCTTCTATGAAGAGTAGTGGTCGCCATATGCGCCACGGCATCATGAAGTCGGCGCGTAACAAGTGGATTGCGCTCTTGAGCGTCTGCATGTTGGTTGTCCTCATGGGCTTCGGCGGAGCTATTCTGCTACGTCTGCGCGCAAATTTGCATACTGAGCCGCTGAATATTAGTGACTTTACGGGTGCAGTTGAGAATGGTGCACTCGACATTCTGATTATCGGATCGGATACCCGTAAAGGTAATAATGGCGCCTACGGGAACGATGATGACCGCAACTCAGAAGCTCGTTCCGATGTGATGATGCTCCTGCAGATCAGCGCAGATCGTAAGAACGTAAATGTGCTGTCCTTTCCTCGTGACTTGGTGGTTTCGATCCCAAAATGCACCGACCCCAAGACTAATAAAGCCTATGAAGCTGAGGATGATATACAAATCAATGAATCATTGGCACGCGGCGGTCCGGGATGTACGGCAGCTACTATCAGCAAACTCACGGGCGTACACATTGACCACTTCATGCTGGTAGATTTCAATGCTGTTAAAGAACTCTCTCGCGTAGTAGGCGGCGTCGAAGTCTGTGTAGATAACCCCGTCAACGACGAGTACAGCGGATTGAATCTACCCGCTGGCAACTCGAAGGTCGAGGGAGAGCAGGCGCTTGCATTCCTACGTTCACGCCACGGCTTTGGTGATGGCTCTGATATTGGTCGTATTCAAGCTCAACAGGGGTTCTTGTCAGCTCTGCTTCGTAAGGTCAAGGCAGAGGGAACACTCGATAATCCAAATAAACTTTTGAATATTGCGGAGGCTATCACCCAGAACGTCACGGTTGATGATGATCTGGGCAATCCCAACGAGATTGCCGGTATCGGTGCGACCATTGGCGGCATCGACCTGTCCGAGGTGGTTTTTGCAACTATCCCAACCGAGCCGTGGAACCAAGATCCCAACCGCCTGCAGCTTACCTCTGAGGCACAGTCGGTGTTCCAGCGCCTTCGTGATGATAAGTCGTTGAAGGTTGAAGAAGCGAAGCAAGGCGATAGTGCACCTGCACAGCTTGATAAGTCGATACCTATCACCGTGTATAACGCTACGGGCATTGACGGTCGTGCTGCAGCCCTTGCTCGTATCATCGGTAATCTTGGATACACAAGTGTAACCCCGGCAAGTACTGCCGAATCTGTTTCTACCACCACAATTTCTTATGGTGAGGGTTACGAAGCTGAGGCGCGCGAAATTGCTGCAAAGATGAATATCACGCGGGTAGAGCCGAACGCTCAGGTTACCGGCGTAACGCTTACCATCGGCACCGATTTCCCCAGTGGCGATGCGATGGAGAAACAAGATTCGCAGATCGCGGGTGGAGCTGCCGGTCAGACTGCTGATCAGGCCACCTGCCAGCATGCATTTGCGTACTAATGTAGTAAGGCTTTGACGCCTACCTTACGGGAGGTGCAGCCTAAGGTTTAAAACCTTAGGCG